>ERZ1023701.341-NODE-341-length-15834-cov-10.790164_pt1 | contig 15834 bp, 9 predicted proteins | sample MGYA00380350_ERZ1023701 | MGnify/ENA primary metagenome ERZ1023701 (study PRJEB33179, sample SAMN07449025) | human gut metagenome | biome: Human-gut; feature: Human associated habitat; material: Faeces | host: Homo sapiens | place: India:Kasaragod | collected... | reverse complement strand
ATGCAGTACAGTTTTCATTTTTTGCAATTGAACAAATCTTTGATTTATTAGATGCACAACCAACAATTAAAGATAAAGAAAATGCAAAAGTCTTAAAAGGACATCCACAAAATATTCAATTTACAGATGTTTGCTTTGAATACGTAGAAAATACTCCTGTACTAAGACATATTAACCTTAATGTAGGAAAAGGCGAAACTATTGCATTTGTCGGAAACTCCGGTGGTGGGAAATCAACAATAGTCAGCTTAATCCCACGTTTTTATGATGTTAAATCAGGAGCTATTACTATAGATGGTACAGATATTCGTAATTATACCTTGAAATCTTTAAGACAAAGTATAGCAGTGGTATTTCAGGATAATTTCTTGTTCTCCGGCACAATTAGAGAAAACATTATGCTAGGGAATGAAAATGCAACAGAAGAACAAATGCAAAAAGCTATTCAGATGGCATATTTGGATGACTTCATTTCCACTTTAAAAGATGGTGTAGACACCCAAATCGGAGAGAGAGGAATTTTACTATCAGGCGGACAAAAACAACGTGTTGCAATCGCAAGAGCCTTCTTAAAAGATGCTCCGATTATTATCTTGGATGAGGCAACAAGCGCACTAGATAACAAAGCCGAGGCAATTGTGCAAAAAGCGATAGATAACCTAATGCAGGATAAGACTGTATTTGTAATTGCACACCGTCTTTCAACAATCCGCAATGCAGATAAAATTGTAGTGATTAACCAAGGTGAAATTGCAGAACAAGGCACACACGATGAACTTCTACAAATAGAAAACGGAGCTTACAAAACTCTATACGATATGCAATTCAAAAAACAGGAAGTTGAGGCATAAAAATGGAAAAAGAATCACAAATGTTGAATAAATCATTTGGCTTGAAACTCCAAGAGTTGAGAAAAGGGCAAAAGATATCCAAACCTGAATTTGCCAGGTATATAAATGTATCATTAGAAGATTTGGACAGCTTTGAAAAAGGTGATGCTTTTCCTCCAGAAAATGTAATCGCAAATATTATTCAAATACTAAAAATAGAGCCAAGTGAACTTTTTGCATTTAACCAATATATTGAGCAACTAACGAACAATCAAGAGTATGCAAGAATAAAGCAGTCCTTAACTCCAAGAGAATTTCAAGTGTTGTGGTATATGTGTAGAGGTTATGACAATCCTGAAATTGCAGAAGTATTGGAAGTCTCAACACATACAGCCAAAGCTCATGTAGCTGCAATCTTGAGAAAATTTGGAGTGAAAACACGAACCGCAGTTGCATATATTGCAGGAAAGAATTATATGGTGTAGGTGGATGGAAAAACTAGTTAAATTTGCCTCAAAGAACCCAGTGAGGTCGTTCTAGTTGTGTCTTGAGGTCTTGCGCCTAGTCTGACACGTTGTTCCGGAGTCAATTGTTTAATAATTTTTCTTTCAGGTTGAACTGTTGAATTGTTTGCAACTTTCACTTCTGCTCTAGGAGTAACGCTAGAAACTTTGTTATTTACCCTTTGAACTTTTTCAAGTGGTTTTCCTTCTTTGCCGATAGCCCAACGGAATCCTGCAGTTAGAGAAATACCATTACGTCCACCATTTTGAATCATAGCTTGACCAAAAGCCATATATCTGTCTTTGAATCGTTTTTGAACCCCAACACCATATTGAACATATGGTTTGATACTCATTTCAGGTAATCTTACATCGTCAGCTGAAACTTTAGATTTGTCTAATAAATTCCAAATCATGTTAACCCCGATGTATGGTTGCCAACCGTTTTTGGTATTTACAATGAATTTTACGCCAGGAGCAATTTGTATTGCATGTAATGGGTCGTTTTTAATTCTAACCCCAGCAGCGTTAGTGTAGTCGAAAGTGTTAACGAAGGTATAGCTTAACAACATACTAGGTTGTATGATAATTTTTCCTTCTTTAAATTCAAAGTTGTAACCAGTTTTGTTACCAACACCAGCCATAAGCATAGTGTAATTATCTGTTCCGTACATAGTTCGGTTATCGCCAACGATAGCACCAGTAGAAACAGTTGTAGCGTTGAAGAAGTTACCTTTGTATAGAGTTAACGTTCCACCAACAAGACCGCCGTTTTGAGTAGCATCTACTCCAGAGAATCTTTGGCTCGCACCGTTGTAACCGATATATCCAGTCCAAGTTCTATCCCAACCATGTTTGATAGATTTTATTGGAGTGTCAAAACCAACTAAAGTTCCGTAAGTAATGTTAGAAACTTTAGGGCCGTTTTTAAGTGGAATATTTTCAAAACTTGCATAAGGTTTAACCCAAGCACTAGATGTTTCATTTTGAGCGTTGAATAGTGGTGAGAAAGTTCCAACATCTGTAGCATCACCTGTTGGAGATAGAGCGTATCTGTTAGAAGTTTTAATTGCGACACGTTCAAGATATGGAATAGACATGAAGTTATCGGAGTTTTGGAACGAGTAGTTGAATGTTTGGTTCATAGTTGCATTTGCACCAGCTTGAGAGGCAACTGAACTACTCAATATAGCGGGGTTATATGCATCAGATGGATTCCCTGTAGGAGTAACAGTTATACATCCACCACCACTAGGGGTAAGGATTTTATCTCCTTTGGCGAACATGAAATAACCACCATCATCTCTGTTGTCATAAATTGCGTTGTATTTATAGATAGGAGTGTAGAATGTTGTTTGAGCAGCGCTTGGAAGGTTGTATCCTCCGTTAGCTGGCATACCATTTACAACCTTGTCTTTCAAACCATCTTCTGCGAAATAGATTTCTGTAACATCTTTTGTTGAATCAGATAACAAATTCATACCAACAACATTCAAGTTACCTTGGTGAGTGCCGTAAGTGTTTGCAGAGATTCTATCCATTTCAGCATTAGCTAGGTCAACATCTGCAACAAAGTTTGTATCAGAATTAACAGTCAATGTGTTGAAATTATATACATGAGTTTGATTATTTACAGCATTGATTGTTGTGTTGTCAAATGTTACGTTTGCGTTACGAATATCGTTCAACATATAGAAAGTTGTGTTGTTTATGTCATCACCTTTGATATTTACGCTATAGGTATCAGTAATATTTCCATCACTATCTTTTCTTACAGTACCATCTATATTATCTGCCATGTAAAATTTACCATTGTTTTTCATTTTGAAATTCAATGTGGAATACCAATTCACATAAATTGCATTATCATCTTTTATGCCTTTTGATTCAGTGTAGTTATCTTTAAATGTGTTTGTTCTATTATCTGCAACAAGGTTTAAATCACTCAATGAATATATTGCTCCACCTTTTGCCTCTCCATTTTCAGATTTGGCATAGTTGCCGATGAAATCTCCAGTTATAGTACCAATAGAGCCCCAATTGCAAATCGCTCCGCCAGATGCGGAAGCAGCTTCCACATAGTTTCTTATGAAATTTCCAGTTATAGTACCAATAGTAGCATCTTGAGCATTATAAATAGCTCCGCCCCAAGCAGCAGAATACGAATTAGAATAATTCGCAATAGCATAAGCATAGTTTCCAATAAAATCACCAATAATGTTATTTATCTGTCCTTTAGGGTGATAGTCTCCTCCGTTATAAATCGCTCCACCATAAGCATAAGCATAATTATAATCCTTGGAATTAATATAATTTCCAATAAAATCACCAATGATATTTACTATTGTACCTTCATAATCATTATAAATCGCTCCGCCATAGGCTTCTCCTGTTTCTGATTTTGCGTAGTTGCCGATGAAATCTCCAGTGATATTGCCGATTGTACCACTGTTATAAATCGCTCCACCATAGGCTCTAGAATTAGATTTAACATAGTTTCCAATAAAATCACCCATGATATTGCCGATTGTACCACTGTTATAAATCGCTCCGCCATAGACTTCAAAACTAGAATTAACATAATTTCCAATAAAATCACCTGTGATATTACCTATTGTACCACCGTTAGAAATCGCTCCATTTCTAGCTCCAATAGTATAGTTTTTTATAAAGTTTCCAATTATATTGTAGATTGTTCCTCGATTATAAATTGCTCCACTCCAAGAATTAATATTATTACTATTAACATAGTTTCCTGTAAAATCGCCAATTATGTTGTAGATTATACCTCCATTATAAATCGCTCCGCCATAGGCATTCTTAGAATTGACATAGTTTTCTATAAAATTCCCTCTTATGTTACCAATCGTACCATAGTTCTCAATTGCACCACTAGAAGAAGAATATGAATACTCAGAGGTTTCTATTGTATGAGTGTAGTTTCCTATAAAATTTCCTGTTATATTAGTTATTAAGCCGACATTATAAACTGCCCCACCCGAAGAATCTTCATTAATTCCAGTAACCGAATTACTAATAAAATCGCCTGTTATATCTTTTATTGTACCCTTATTATAAATCGCTCCGCCTTCAGAATAAGCAGTGTTACCAAGGAAATAACCCATGATATTGCCAATTGTACTGTAGTTATAAATCGCTCCGCCATAAGAATCAGAAGAAGAAGATACCGTGTTGCCGATGAAATCACCTGTTATATCGCCTATTGTACCTCCGTTATAAATCGCTCCGCCAAGTGTTTTGGCATTAATATAGTAAGAGCCAGAGGATTTAGTTGCAGAGATGCTGTTCCCAATAAAATCAGAGGTGATTTTAGAAATTTCACCCTCGTTATAAATTGCTCCACCGATTAAATTAACATATTTATAGTTAGATGTTGTAGATTCAAAATATGCAGTTGTTTTATTATTTTGAAATACATAGTTCTCAATGGTTATTGTAGAGCCGGCAGGGTTATTAATTGCAGCACCACCTTTATAAATACTCGGTTTTGAATAAGTTCCTGTTGAACCTGTAATTGTACCCAAATCTTTTGTTTTATTGCTATTTGTAGTGGTATCATAATTTGAAGGAGCATTGTATGTGTATTTGTAGTATTTTGTGCCATTTGGAGAAGATATTTTTATTGTGTTATTTCCTTCTTCTGTAGCTTCTGTCCAAGTTACCTTAGAATTATTTAATTCTGGAATTACAGTATTGACATTGTAATAATGTGGAACAAGGTCTTTTTCTTGTACCACCTTGTATTCAGTGCCGGAAATCGGATTAGCAACTAATTTCCCAGTTGTTTTGTCATAATATCTAGTAACTTCTTTAACTTCAAATTTGGTAATAACATTATCGCCATCAGGTTTTGAACCGTCAGGATTTGCTTCAAGTTTAGTTAAAGAATATCCGCTTTGTGGGGCTAAGATTGGTGTACCTTCTTGGATAATCGGTTTATCATTCGAATCTTTAACAATATTCCCATTTTCATCTCGTTGGAAAGTTTTTTGAGGTAGGAAGACTTCTTTATCATGTAGATAATCAAGAGTTGGAGTATTAATCGGTTTTTGTGACAAATCAATATCGTCAAGAGTTGTTGCTTGAGCTTGTCCAACACCAATGATAGATAAACCCGTAATAGTCGCAATCGCTAAGGTTTTAAACGGTTTATTTTCTTTTTTTACATTAACACGTTTCATACTTCTTCTCATGTCAGACTATCCTCATACTTACCTGCCGACATTTTTCATATCGACAGAATTGGTAAAAATCTTTAAAATTTTTTGTATATGTTCCAAAAGTTAACTATTTGTAATTTCATCCAAAATAATCATCTCATGTGTTATTATGACATTTTTTATTAATGCTTCAATCCTTCAAAAGTATGTTTATTTTAGATTATTAACAAATAGTCATAAAATCTTGATTTTTACGAATAGCGCGTTAGACTGTATATGCTAAAACTCAAGCAGAGAGATGAATATGGCGAATATTAATTCTAAAACATTTGGTTATTGTCGAGTATCTTCAACCGACCAAAAAGAAGATAGACAATTAGAATTGCATTTATTCTTCCAGTAAATAGAATGAAACGACTCGATAAAAGTGAGTTAAAATTTCTACAAATTGAAAATATGAATGGCAAAATTCAAATTTTGATGACGTATAGTGTCTCAATATCATAGTTAATTTTATCTTCTTTCAATAATTCACAATTCTAGCTATGGAACAGGTCGCAGAATTTCATATATGAACTTTGCAGAGATTAATTACTCATTTACGTAAGAAATTCGTTCGGTTAAAATATCTAAAGGATTTGATGATGTGGATAATTTGTTGAGTTTTGTATAATACAAATCAATTTTATCAGCTTTCATTTGAAGAAAATATTGTTTCAAGTCATCAGAAATTTTGTCATTCTTACAAAAATTGTTTAACATTTTCAAAAAATCATTCATATTATATTTTTCATACGCAATTGGTCTGTAATAATTCGCCAAATATTGTTGGTTATATTCGTATGGAAACAAAGATTTTTCTTTTAAGTCTTTATCTAAAACAGCCATCGTACGTACCAAGTTAGTAAAACCTTGTGCGTTGTTAAAGTATTTTGAATTTTTTATCTCTAAAAAATCCTTATTATTTTTGTAAGTTTTATAAACACTTTCGCCATTTACATTACAAAAATCATTCCCATATTTTGCAAGTAAATCAAGTTTATTTCGATTAAATAATAATTCATTTCGTTTTTTCGTATCAAGAATATTTCTTTCATCCGGAGCTAAATCCGAATAAATTGTGGCAAGTTTAGAATTCAAATCACCAGTTGGAATACCGATTTGTGGCATCTGTAATGGGTAAGAACTGTATCCAATTGCTTGTATCATATTAAATCCTTTCCTTATATTAACCCCTGTCCATCATCAATCAAACCTTCCCATGTTTCATACAAAACACTGTTAAAATCTTTATTCGTAGTAGTTATTGGGAATGGATTTCGTTTCAATGTTAAATGTACTGGGTCTAAATTCTTTATTACAGCTCTTGAAAATTCTTCCGCAAATAGTTCAGGGAGCAAAGTGCTGCCATATCCACTTGATTCTTTCATTGTATTACGTACAGAAGTTGAAATGAATTGATTGTTAGTTATATTACCATCCTTATCATAAATTGGAAAATTTAATTTTGACATTATATCATAGACTTTTGGATTATAGGTATACCCTGGTGCAGGGTCTGGGCTGCCAAACTTTGAATATAAATGATGGAAGTGGGCATTATGCGCAAATTCATGTATTGTAGTTTGCAAAAAATGGTATGAGGAATGGTAACCATTTTCATTACTTGTTGATTTTGCATTTACAATAGCATTTTCCCAATCATATAAAGAATTGAACGTAACTGCACGTATCGGAAAGGTTCTATTCCCCCAAAAACAACGAGCAATAGTAATACCTTCCCCAGATTCTTGAGCAACTTTTTCTATTCCAATCATTGTGGGCAATGGTTGTTTAATTTGTCTGAAAATCATCGCTGTATGGAAACAACAATACCCAATGACTTTTGCAGCAGCCTCTGATACTCCCGACAGGTCAAAAGGAATGTGGAATTGTTCATTAAATAATTTATTTAATAAATCCAAGTCTAACCGCTGCGCTTCCAGCTGATGCATAGCAAGAGTTGTATCATTTAAATAATCAAACAAAAGATTTTTACCACCTGTAAAATTAACAGGCAGAGAATTTTTTATACCAGTATCTTTAATTCCTGCAGGTCTATTCTTTGGAATTGGTCTCATGCCGACATTTGGTCTATTATATGGTCTTATCGCTGATATTTGCATTCTGAATTTAGTCCCTATTTAAAATACATCACTCAAATCAATATCTATATCCGGCTCAACATCTGGGTCAATATCTATGTCTGTATCAACATCCGTATCAACATCCGGTTCGATATCAGTTTCAGGTTCAAAATCAGTTTCGGTATCTAATTCTTGTTCCGTGTCAATATCTTGTTCAGGAGTTTCCATATTATCAGATTCTATATCTTCGTCATCAAAAGGTTTTGCAGTATCTTCCGAGTTATTTACATCATCTTCTTTAAATTCATCATCAACTTTTTGGGTATCGTTATTCTGAGCAGATTTACCATCTTTTACTTTTCTAACAACTGCTTTTGCGCCTTCTATACCGCCTCCTGTTGTCACTCCTGTAACCGCACCATCTACAGCTCCATTTCTTGAATTATACTGACTGATATCGCGTTGAGGGTTTTCAGTGCGGTTATCATTATAATTTTGAATAATTATAGTGCTACCGTCTGTCTCAGCCTTTGTAAAAGTATCAGTGTTAGGGAAATTTCCACCTTTTAACTGTTCTGATACACGTCTCATTGATTCATTAATTCCCCTAAAAGTTACAATTGGAGTTGTATAAAATGAAATTTTCATATATTACCTGCCTTTCGTTATTAACAATCCATATGAAAAAATAACATTATTGTTTTTTTTATTGTTCGATAGGATTGTTTTTCTTTTTGCATTTTCATTATTTTATTAAAACAACTTTCGTAGTTCTTATAAAGATTATTTAAACTGGTTTTTAATTTAGTATTCCTTTTTATTATATTATCTTTACAAGTTTCTAAATTTTGCAACATCTTTTCTCTAGTCGGCGTCGATTTATCTATGTATGAAACATATTTTATTCCTTCTGATAAATAATCATTTAATTTGCAATAATCATTTACCATTGTACAAATTTGCTTATTGTAATAGGTATCTTTTATATCATTCTTTGTACTTCTTATTTCATAAATGTTGCATTCCAATTGTGCTTTAAAAATGTCTGTTAATACAGTATCATTGTATTGTTTTAGAGTACCTATAATTGGAATTTTGGAACCTGAAGGGTTGGAATTTACAATTTCACGCATTTTTATTTTTGCATCAATAGTAAAATGTTTTACAACAACAGAAAGTCCATTCATTGCTTCTTTTATATGCTGTTCTTCTGTTTTTAAAGCGTTATAAGCCGCGGTCAAACCTTCATCCGTAGTTGTGGCATTTTTAACAATGTTATCAATATCTTTTTCTTTAAGTTTTATTTGATAATTTAGGGACTCTCGAATTTCAGGTGTTGCATATATTTTGTAATCCATATTACCGGTAAATGTAGGCTCAGCGGATTTTATTTTATCTGATTTAATCCAACCGTGATAGTTATCATATTTGTCAAAACATTTCTTCAATTCGTCTTCATTTGAAATGGCATTATTTTCTTTCAGCAATTTGACTAAATCTCTTCTGCCCAACAGAGCAAATCTTAAAATTGCAGTATTTCCATACTTGTCTTTATGATTAATATCAGCATTATATTTTAAGAGTTCTTTTAATTCTTTTTCATTATCAATAAAAAATATCGGAGTTTGACCTTTTTTATTAGTCTTGTTAGCATCGGCACCAACCTCCAACAAATTGCTAAAAAACTCAAAATCCTTTGATTTTAGAGCTTTAATTAAATAATTATTATAGTTTGGGTTTGTTCCTGCAACCAGTAGTAAGGTTTTAATTCCGCCATCTTGTGCATAATCCATAGGAATAAAACCGTTTTTATCTGCAATATTTGGATTAATTTTATTCTTTACAAGAAAATATACCGCTTTTAAATCATTTCGCTTCACGTACTTATGCAAAATTGTGGTGCCATTAACTAAAATATTAGCATCCGCACCGTTTTCAATAAGCAATTTTGTCATTCCAAAACTTTTTGAATAAGCAATTGCCGGCAGATTTTCAAAATTTTTTATATTTGTATCTGCATTATGTTTTAATAGGGCTTTTGCAATTGCACCATTATTATCCATTACACTGTAGTGAAGTGCAGTATTATGCTTTTTATCTGTAAGATTAATTTTTGCACCATTGTCACTTAACCAATCAATAGAGGCAGGTATTTTGGCATAAAATAATGGAGATTTACCCAAATTATCTTTGTAATTAACATCAGCATTGTATTTTTTGAGTATGGCTGCTATTTCCATATTTTTCTTAATCATAGCCTCATGCAAAAGCGTTTGTCCGTTTTTATCAACAGTATTTGGATTGATTTTATGCTTCAAAAACACTTCAAGACTGTTTGGATAATCTATAGACATACGGTAAGGGGTTTGGCTAAAAATGTTAGCAGAATGTGGATTTGCTGCATTATTCAATAAAAGATTTACAATTTCAGGGCTTTGAATCCCACGGTGGAGCGGAGTATTTTTTAAATTATCTTTAGTATTAATATCAATATCATAAAGTAAAAAGGTTTCTGCAAGCTTTGAATTTAATTTTGAACATGCTATAGCAAAGGGCGTTTGTCCATTGATATTTGGACAATTAGGGTCAAGATTTTTACTAAGAAGAAATCTTGAAATGTTGACTTGATTTGCTCTTGCAGAACTGTGCAATAAGGTGTCAAATTTTTTATTTACAATAAATAAATCAGGCAAAGTTTTAATTTGTTCAATTTGCCCACGCTTAATATGTTCATTTATTTCATCATAAGTCAAAGGATGACCGGAAAACCGTACTCCGCCTTTGGTGTATACAATTGAACTTATTGATGAAATAATCACTAATACTCATTCCCCATAAATTAAATATTTCTAGGAGTAATGTTCCAAAAATGATTTTTTTGCAAGTTTATTTTTAATTATTAACAAATATTACAATTTTATAATATTACTGGTAAATTATATTTTTACGAGTTTAATAAAATACAAAAAGGAGGATATATGTTTATTTCACCAATAAGTGGTTTCAAAACAACTACATATCATCAGAACGTTAAAAAATATCCGCAAAATTCATATTCTTATGGCGTTTCTTTTAATGGAAACCAAGATTATTTTGATTATGAGAAACATTTAAAAGAAGAACTTGATAAAAGGGCATGGATTGAAAAAGTTTTTAGTTGGGGCAAAGGTGAAGCAAAAGAAAGAGTTAATCAAATGCTCATTGGTTTCAACCTGAGCCAAGCTGCTGTAATTGCAGCTAAAAATGCAACATTAGATGAAAAAGAACAGAGATTGAAAGAAGCCGAAGAGCATAAAAAAACTTTGATTGAAAAAACAAAACTTCTTCAAGAACAACTTAAAATGGCTCAAGATAGCCATCTAAAAGATGATATTATCAAGGACTTACGACAAAAACTCCAAGAAAATCAAACTAAAACAGACAAAATTGCTGAAAATATTGAGACTCAAAAATCCGAAGTTGATAAACTTAGAAAAGAACAAGAAATCCTTAACCGTCGAGAAGCAGGTAAAGGTTGGGATAAAATTGCCGGCTATGAAGTCCACAAAATGACAGTTGGTGAGGCTTTTATAAACAAAATTGCACAAGAAAGAGCCGGACTTGATGTAAATATGCCAAATGGAATATTGCTTTATGGTCAGCATGGTACCGGCAAAACTCGTTTTGCTCAAGCCTTTGCAGAACAAGCCGGATGTGAATTTGTAAAAATAGACATGCTGCAAGATGATGACGATATAATAATGGACTTAGAAAGAGAATTAAAACTATCTAAAAAAAGATACAATTCTCCAGAAACTCCGAAAAAAAGAACAATAATATTACTGGATGATTTTAACTCTGTTGCTCAGATAAATTCTTTTGAAAAAGAAGCAATTGAAAACGGTAGCAGCGATTTTAGTGAGACAAATGTAGGTCAATTATCCAAATTATTGGCAAACTGCTCTGACAAATACAAAGCAACAATTCTTATGACAACAAACCATCCAAGAAAAATTGATTCTACTCTTTTAAATGCAAATTTAATTCCTTATCAAATTTATCTTGGACCACCAAACGCATCAGATGCGGCAAAAATTTTCAAATATCATTTAAAAGGATTTACGGAACAAGATATTGACTACACTTTATTAGGTCAAAAAGTTATACAATCAATGGCAAAAAATGAAGCATACAGTGCTCAAGGTATTGTAAATGTCGTGGATAATGCAAAAGAAAATACTTCAGAAGCACAAATTACAGAGCAAGATCTGCTCAAAGCAATAGAGCAAGTTAAACCTGATATTACTAATAAAACGTATACAGCCTTTTTAGATGACATAAATGAAATTTTAGAAACTTATTATAAAAACAGTACAGATGAGGGAAAATGATGATACTACCGGTCTCAAGTTCAGAATATTCTGTAAGAACAGCGCAAGTAAAATTTACAAACAAAAACACAATCCCACCTGCTAATACAAATACTGAAATCAACGAAATTTCAACTAAGAAAAAATTGACTATAGGTGGTGTTGTTGCAGCTGGCACTACGGCGCTTTTTGGACTGGTTTCAAAATTCCGCAAACCTTCTGGCATGTCAGCTAAACAACTAACCAAACAAACACAAAATCTTATAAAAAAACTTCAACCACAAAACAAGGAGCTTGCACAAGAGATGTTTCCTTTGTTCATTACGCATGCGGAAAAACTTGGTATTGTTGAGCAAGACTTTAATAAACTTCTAACAGGTATAAATGAACAAAATAAAGATTTTATGATTACTGAAGGTATTAGCTCAATTTCCGGTAAAATGGAAAATTTAAAAGAATTCATAACCTCACCAACAGAAGATATAGTTACCCTGTTTGAAACTCTGACAAAGAAAAATAAACACATATTTGAAAGAATTACACAAACTCCGAAAGATTTTAAAGTTGAAGACATTGACGATATAGCAATGTATTTGACGGACTTAAAACCGAAAAACAATGAATATATGTTTGATGAATTATTTCCTATGCTAAAGAAATATGAAGAACCGCTGAAGTTAAACATGGCAAGCCAATACGTAAAACTATTAAACAAATTTACCAAAAACACGCAAAATGTGGTGCAAACAGTTGCAGAAGCTGATAATTTCAGAAATAAGAACATTAACCGCTATAATATTTTGATAAATGTGAATGACCAAAATTATACTTGTGTTACCCCAATTATACAAAACAGCAATAAACTTAAAGATACTGAAAAAGAGATAATCCAACTTTTACAAACATTCAATAATTCAAATGCTCACAGTATAAAACCAATTTTGAGAAATTTAGAAAACCTAAATGAATTAAAAATAAAAATTCCGGAAATTTTAAAATTCCTAAAAGTTGAAGAGGATTCAAAAATATTTGATATGGTAATGAAAGACCCAAAATTATACAACATTGCAGAACTTTCAGAAATCAAACCGTATTTAAAAGACTTAAAAGGTAAGGATTTAAAATTCTTATCTGAAACGGTTGAACCTAAAATCAGACAGTATAAAGAGTTATATAGATTAACTTGCCCAGACCATATTTCAGAAATAATGAGTACAATGACACCTGAAACTGTTCAAAGTTTTGACGATATCGCCAAATACACTGATAAATTAGGAAATAATATTTCTTATCAAGCATTGTTGCATGCATTAACAAAAGATAATATCAAAAACTTGGAACAATTTTTGAAAAATGTTCGCAAAACAGAATTATGGGGTGATACAATGGTTTGGGCTGGAGATTACAAACCATATTTAGACGGTATAAAGGAGCTCTAAATAGTGAGGATAAGCGGAATCTATAATAATTATCGACCTTATGGAACTGCATATCGTTCAAAACCGTCTTTTCGCGGAGAAGAGTGTGAAGAGGGTTATGGACCGTATGTTGTTTCTATGGCAAAAAAATACTTGTATGTTAAAGATAATTCAACTTGGATTTGGAAAGAAGTTTATGAAGATGATGATATGGGTTTTACCTACAATGACATAATAGCTCTTATCAAAAAATTAAAAACTACTTATGCAAACAAAGACAAAAAAATCCAGGCACTTGAAACAAATATAAATAAAGCCAATAGCGATAATGAAACAGAACTGGCAAAACATATTAAACTGTCAAGAGAAATAGATAAGGAAAATGACAGTCGTGATGCTGAAAGAATTCAGGTTAATAAACTATTAGTTAAAGAACTCCGTAAAAAACAAATTTTTAAAGAGTTATATTATAAATACATCAAGCTAAATGAACTGGATGAAAAGAATTACCCACATGGAATAATGATTTTAGGGCTTGATGACAAAGATGCACAAAAAGATGTTATAAACTACCTAAAAAACAACGATTGCAATGTTGTACAAATAGATTTTAACAAAATTCCTCTAAGAACGGTAAACAAAGAATTTCTTACTCATTTGAAAAGAAATAAACAAAGTGACGAACATTCAATAATTTACATTGACAATTTTGACAAATACACTGTTCCAACAGATGAAAATTTTAATATAATAAGTAAACTAAAATCCACCTTATGCACTTGTTCTGATGAATATAATACAACAGTTCTTGTTTTTGAATCCAATCCAGAACGACTTGATGAAAACATCATAGGCGGACACAGGTTTAAAAAGAAAATTGATGTACGAAACATCAAAGGTGCAGAATTTATCGCATTTGTTCCAAAGTATGACGGATACACGATGCACTTTGGAGCAGATGAAAATGACAATGTAGACTTGTATTTAGGAAGCTTTGGCTCCAACTTTAATACATTATGGATAGACACAAGTTCAACGGAAAAAATAAAAAAAGTCCTGCAAAACATAGATAAAATTAAATCCAAAGAATTATTTAAAAATATAGAATACGCTGAAATGCCGAAACCTGATGATGTTAAATCTATACCAAACCTTATCCCACTTGAGCGCAAAACAAAAGATTTCAAAACTATATATAGCATAGAATTGTCCAATAAATAATCAAACCATATGTATATTTACAATGTTTTTTACCTTTACGTTTTGGAATACCGTTCAAAAGAACATAAGCATTAAACTAACAATTATTCAAGTATAGCTGACCATAAATAAAATTGAAATGCAATGATTGCGATAATACGTTCTGAGATTGGCATTGAAAACCAAATAGCGTTTCTACCAAAAATTTGTGTTACCAAGATAAAAGATAATGAATATCTGTTGATTTTTTCAGCTTCTCTAATTTTTTGTTGAAGTTCCAGTTCTAAACTAGAAATCAGAATTTCATAAGAAGTTCCACCATTAACTTTGATTTCACGATATATATATTTGCTTTCTAGTTTATTAATTTCTAATCACAAAGAACGAGTGCTTTTTAAACCTTTGGCTTCTGCTATTTGTTTTATAGGGACGAACGAGTTAAGAATGGTACTTGTACCAATTCTTTCAACGAGTGAGGAGCTAAAAGCTTTGCTTATATTTATATAACTATCTTTCATCAAGGAACACATTAGCTCCGAAGATGATACAAAACGGACAGGCTACATAATAAGAAAAGCCCTAAACCTAAATGGTTCGGGCTTTCTAAATGGAGGAGGAGGTGGGATTCGAACCCACGGAACGCTCGCACGTTCGACGGTTTTCAAGACCGCTCCGATCAACCGCTCTGGCACTCCTCCAAGCAATTGCTTCGAATGTATTATTATAATACCAATTCAATATTAAATGTCAAGAACTAATTTATAAATTATTCGTATGATTTTTTATTTTCCAGTAATATCTATAATTTACAGTATGAAAATCATAGGTAATAATACCGAAAATATTGCAATCAGGCGAACCTCCACTCTCAAATTTATCATTCTGACAATCGTCACACTAGGCTTATATTGGTATGTTTGGTTGTGGAAGTTAATAACGGATATAAACAAACTATCAGATAAAAGGCACATACATCGCACAATTTGGTTTCCAATACTGATATTTTTGGAAAGTTATTCCGCATGGTTAAATATAAAGGGATTGAATGGAGATTTTCTAGTAAACATAGCCGATTTGGCATGGAGTATTTTACAACTTTGTTTAGCATTACAAATTTTGAAAAACATCGAAAACTATATACTTGAAGAATTTGAAATAAAAATAAAACACAATATTTTTTACTGCCTACTATTCATGTCTCTAATACACATGTCCGAGCCCACGAGA
>ERZ1023701.338-NODE-338-length-15917-cov-38.858908_pt1 | contig 15917 bp, 39 predicted proteins | sample MGYA00380350_ERZ1023701 | MGnify/ENA primary metagenome ERZ1023701 (study PRJEB33179, sample SAMN07449025) | human gut metagenome | biome: Human-gut; feature: Human associated habitat; material: Faeces | host: Homo sapiens | place: India:Kasaragod | collected... | reverse complement strand
ATGAAATCATTAACAGGAAAGTATTTTATCGTAGGTGTTCGTTATGAGAAAACTCTAGAAGACGGAACGAACGCTAAAACTACAGAGCAATATGTTGTAGATGCCTTGTCATGGTCAGAATGCGAGGCTAAGACTACAGAAGAAATGGCGGTGTACACAAATGGTGATATGGAGATTGTCACTATGAAGAAAGCTAGCTTCTCTGAGTTGTTCCTTTCAGAGGTAGATAGTGAAGATAAATACTACGATTGCAGTATTAACATGATTACTATTGACGAAAAATTTGGCAAGGAGAAGAAGACCAAGGTTCGTTATCTTGTGCAGGGTGATACCATTGAAAAGGCTCGTAAGAATGTAGATGAGATTATGGGTAAGACTATGATTGATTACAATATTACAAGTCTTAAGGAAACATCAATCATGGATGTATTCTTGCATATGGGTAAACCAAAGGAGTAAGGCTTTTCATTTTTCTTATTATTTAATTAGTTTGAAATCCCCCTATGGGGTGGTGCTGCTTAGTTCAATGGTAGAACGTCCGCCCAAATCGGAAAAAGGTTGTGGGTTCGACCCCCACAGCAGCAACTATGACTTTTGGTTTGATAAAGGATAAAGATTATGGGATATTATGATAGATTCAACAAAGGTGGAAAGAAGCCTAAACACCAAAGGAGCGAGAAGCAAAAGTGGGTTGACAAGCTAGATAGGCTTATGTCGGTTTATATCCGCATGAGAGACTCTAGAGAATTTCACTATAAGTTCTTCAGATGTATCAGTTGTGGACGAATATTGCCAATCGACCAAGCCGACAATGGGCATTATTGCGGACGAACTCATATGAGCTTGCGCTTTGATACACGTAATCAGAATGCGGAATGCAAACGATGCAACAGATTCTCTTCTGACCATCTTATCGGTTATAGAAAGAATTTGGTAATGAAGCTTGGAAGATTGGCTTATTTGCAGAAGCATCCTCACGTTCCTTTAGATATGGAAGAAGTTAAGCGGCTCGGAGAGCAACAAGTTGATTTGCTGGAAGTAATGAAACATCAAGCAAAGAATTGGTCGGTGTTTGAATTACAGGAACTCTATAAATACTATGCGGCTCTAATTCTGAAAATGAATGAAGAAAAAGACAATCAATAAGGTTTAAATAATGTTACTACATTAATAATAAACACTAAAAGGTTTGCATTATTGAATTATTCTTCGTAACTTTGCAATCGTCTTGGTGAGACACACCATAAAAACTGTAAGGTCATTTTTCTATTGGCTTTTGTTATGCATAAGACTTGTGTATTCCTATATAGTAACAAAAGTGATTTCATATTATTTGTGAAATGAAGTTTAAATTAAGACCATATCAAGAAGAGGCTAGCAAGAAGGCTGTTGAGTTTTTCTTGGATGAAAAGAAAAATTGGAACGCTCTGGAAGTGCTCCCTACAGCATCGGGCAAATCCTTAATTTTGGCAGATATAGCTGCTAGACTCAAGGATAAAGTGCTTGTATTCTCTCCTACTAAGGAAATTTTGGAACAAAACTACAAGAAGTATTGTTCTTATGGATTTGATAATGCAAGCATCTATTCCGCTAGCTTTAAATCAAAAGAAATCAGCGATGTTACTTTTGCTACAATTGGTAGCGTGAAAGGACATCCCGAATTGTTTACTGACTTCAAGTACATATTGATTGATGAGGTTCATTTAGTGAAACCTGAATCCGGCATGTATAAGGAGTTTCTTGATAAATTAAAGAGCAAGGTCATAGGTTTAACCGCAACACCATTCCGTCTGTATTCCTATCAGAACTATGGTAGCATACTGAAGTTTCTGACAAGAAGTAGAGACAAGATTTTCAAGGAGCTAATCTACTATGTTCAAGTTGAGGATATGGCAAAGAACGGATATATCTGTCTTCCGAACTATTACACTTGCCCACCACCACAATGGAACGAAGGAAACTTGCAGCTCAATTCAACTTGCCGTGATTACACTGACCAAAGTGTCAAGCAAGAATATGAACGTGTAGATTTGTACGGATGGCTAGTTAATGTTGTCAAAAGATTGCTTAATCCGAAGCGAGGTGGACAACGTAAAGGTATCTTGGTTTTTACTAAGTTCGTTAAAGAAGCTCAGATGCTGACCTATTCCATACCTAATTGCGAAATGGTATGCGGAGAGACACCACCTAAAGAGCGTGAGGCTATCATCGAGCGATTCCGCAATGGGCAGACTAAGGTATTGGTAAATAGCCAAATCTTGGTCGTAGGCTTTGATTATCCGGAGTTAGATACTGTAGTGTATGCAAAGCCAACACGTTCATTAGCGCAATATTATCAAGTCGTAGGAAGACTTCTTAGACTATCAAAAGGAAAACAACCTTGGTTTGTTGACCTTTGCGGTACTTATGATAGATTCGGAAAAGTTGAAGACTTGAAATTGCTAGACCAAAACGGCAGAGGGAAGTGGGTAATAATGAGTGGAAATAAACAATTAACAAATGCATTTTTTTAAGATATGGTAGTAAAATTAGACGAAAAAGCATGTAGCTTGGATGCATATGAATTGGTCGCTTTCGTCCGTCTGTCATTTAATGCTGATAAAGACGGATATGTGTATGGGAGCAACAAGGAATTATCGGATAAGATAGGTATGTCGGTGGCAAAGACAAAAAAAGCTATTGATGGACTATTTGAGAAACAAATGGTATCTATCGGAAACGGGAAAGTCTTTATTTGGAAACATGAAGACAACATTGAATTTGCTGAAGGTGAAGAATCTAAACCACACAAGAATGAACCTGAACGAATAGCATTGAATAACGTCCCAAGTGTACAACAAGTGGATGATAAAGCAAAGAAGGTTTGCGAATATTTCAATAAGGTTATCGCTGGAAGAGGAATGCCTCTAGTTCGTGCCCTGACATCGAAGAGAAAGTCAATGATTAATTCACGGCTTAAAGAATATGGGAGTGAGCAGATGAAACTTGTGATAGATAAAGCAGCCTCTTCTGGATTTCTTAATGGAAGTAATGGATGGATGGCAAGTTTTGATTGGATTATGAGACCAAATAATTTTGTTAAAGTATTGGAAGGAAATTATGATGACAGAAAGCAAGGAACTAATAAAGACGCAGAGCAAGGCTATTATCAAGAGTCAGCCGACCTCGTGCAGCGTCTCAATCAACAGAGAAAAGCAACGAATATTCAATGAGTATGGAACATTCGATGATGTTCTAATGTCTTTCTCTCCATCAAGCCAAGTAGGTAGTAAGATGTCTATCGGAAAAGCTTTTAAGAGCAACGCACCGACACTAACCTATCTTGACTTGTGTTATGGAGAAGGAAGTGCAATAACATGGCTTGTGGCATGGGTTTCTGATGTATATGGTATCTGTGGCTTTGTTAATAATGAGGTTACGGACAATATTAAGATAATGACTGCAAATGCAATAAAGGATGAGTATTATTTCCTTAATCTGAACGAGCTGATTACTTTCTTCAAGATGTTTATTGCCGGAAAGTTCGAAAAATTCTACAAAAAGCCAAATCCGCAAGTAATTACCAAGAGCTTGTACACTTTCTGCTTTCAACGGATGGATGCCGTTAAAGCAATGGAAGCAAATATGCAGAAAGAAAAGGAGGCTAAAGAAGATGAGGCTATCAAACAAAATGCTATCACATATGAAGGATGGGCTGCAACAAAGAAAGCTAAAGGCGAAGAAGTCAACATAGAACTTATCGAAGACGATAAAGGCAACAAGATTTTTCGGGTTAAAGCTCCTAAAGCTGATGCTAGATTGGACTCAGCTTATATGATAGTCAAGAATACAACAAATGCCGATTTTAAGACTATATGCAAGCTAAGAGAATGTTTCGTTAAGAAATATGGTATAGACCCATACGACTTGATTAGAAATTTAGGAAATAAAAAACTTAGAGAATATGAAGAAAGAAGAAATTGTCAAGGCAATCATTAAGAACCTTAGAGATGTAAATGGCAAAAAGTTCCGCAAGGATGATGTTCAAGCCATTGTGAATTATTTCATAGACCTCACAAAGCAATCGTTACGCAACAGAGACCGTGTTATGATACGTAGCTTTGGAACATTTGTGGTACGACATAAAAATCCCAAGCAAATTAATTGCGTGCGAACTGGAGAGAAAACGATGACAAGGGAGAAAGACCATGTAGCTTTCATTCCGTCTAATGATTTTGACTTAGATTCAATAGTGTAAAATGGAGATAGCAGAAATAGAACAGATTATAGAGGCTTGCAACTTTGATGTTGCTAGCCAGACCCAAAGAGCAGAAACATTCAACGTAATTGACGCTATTGTAGAAATGCGCAAATACGAAGGTCGTTTCAACGCCAAACGTTGGGAATATGAAAATGTTAACGGACGTGGCACGATAGAAATATATTCGAAACTCGTTGCCGGAACTCTAGAGGACAAATTAGCAGAGTGTGCTATTACATTATTCTCAATGGCCAATAAGTACAAGATGAATGTCAAATCGTTGAGGCTAGACCCAGATTCAATGAGAGACCGTTCCTTTGAAGACTTAATGATGTCTATGCTGAAGATTGAAATGACACATTACCGAGTGTTCAAGAAGATTATAATCTTGATTGGCATGCTTTGCGGATATTGCATGATGAATGGTATTGATTTGTTGTGGTTCGTTAATAAGAGACTTTTGGTAAACATTAAATAGGCTAAAATATGAATAAGTTAAAATTAATTTTTACAAGTACGGATTTCGCATCTTATACGAAGAGTACTATGGGTATGTTATGCAAGGTTCTGATACGAATTCCATACCTTGTACTTGTTGGCATAGTTAGTACAACATGCTGGCTTGCCAAGTGTATTGTAAAGTTCTGTAAAGAGAACACAAAGGTAGCGGTGATTATCGGTTTTATCCTTTGCTTTATGTTAATGTTCGTTGAGTTTATCTATTTTAAACTTCAGCTAGCAAAGAGTTCGTATCAGACAAGTGAACTCATAAAGCGGAACTATGAGCTGGAGCAAACCGACAGATACGATATTGGCTTCCACGATGCGATGGCAAAGAACAGAGAAATGCTTACACAAAATATTAAGCCATGACGGATGAATTTAAAGATGCTTTTACAAGAGCACAATCCTTGCAGAGAAGATTCAATCCTGATTACATGAACTCCTTTTCGTTAGCGATTAAATACGATAGCTATTATGAGGAATATATGGAGATTGAATTGAGAACAGATAATGACAAGTTCTTTATTTCTACATTGACATGTGTTTACGAAGAGGATTATACTCTAAGATTAGACGAATTAGAAAAAACAATAGATAAATTATTGACAGATGAAGACAATGAATAAAAAGGTTATTTTTGTAAGCCTGTTGGATATTATAAGTATTCCATCGGGTAATGAGCATCCTGTAGATATTACGGATTTTCAGCTTAAGCACGATTTCTTTAGAGCGTTGCAAGCAGATGATAATATAGTCCGTGTCAACATCTTAGGATATGACAAGAACCAAGGAATGTATTCAAGCGATATAACATTCGCAAAAATGGTATCGGTTATTACTTACGAAATTGCTATGTATGCTGATAAGGCGGTAGTTCCATATCGCTCTACTGATAATATTGATGATACTTTTGTTGATGCTGCAAAAAGCACCGAGAGTATAGAGTTTCTCAAAGACAAATCTAATTGGCTGATTATTGGGAACGATGATCTGGCTGATAAATTTGGGGTTGACAATATAACAATGGATGATTTCGTCAATGGAGAACTTGGAGAATATTCTGAAGGAGCTAAGGCAGCAGAAAAGAGATAAACATATTAAACCGGAAATCTTGACCTTAGCAACCATAAAGAATAGGTACGGAAAAGACCCGTTACCTGAGTTACGCAATTTATGGGCAAAAGGACTGGTTAAGAATTGTAGAACTTTAAATGATTTAGGCTTTATATATAATGGATAAGGAGTTAACAAAAAAGTTAGTTGCACAAGGCAAGGCTTATGTACTTGACTTGCGAGGTGGTAATGTTCCTTACAAGGAAGGTAATGCTGCGGCAGTTGATTTTTACTGTCCACAAGATGTAGTTTTGAACATGCCTTGGGTGAAAATGGGTAGAGGTCACATAAACCTGCATTTAGGTGTAGAACTTCCTAAAGATGTTGGTTTGGATATTCGTTCACGTTCCGGCTTTACGGATAAAGGTATGCTTGTAGATATGGCTTTCATCGGCAAGGATGAAACACAAGTTGGCTACATGACTAATGTTAGAGCGGATATTGATATTTGTCTAGGTCTGGTCGATGAAGACTATAGGGACAATATTGGTGCGCTTTATAGAGTTAATTCCGACCGTTATATGCCGACAAAGGATAGCAAATTTAAACTAGATTCAGATTACGAATATTATGTTTTCGTAGTCAAGAAAGGTACTCGTATTTGTCAGGGGGCATTCCGCAAGGTAGAAAATCCAGATTGCATACTTGGAGAGTTGAATATGGAAAATAATCGTGGAGGAGGATACGGACATGGTGGAGCAAAATAACAATGGGTGTTGCGAATATGCTAACAAGTATATCTTTGAGATTAGACATTTGGCAGACATGATTGAATGCAAGGATAATGCCACTTTCGTTTCATCTCTAAGGGAGGACTTCGGAAAGCTCGGATTATTTTCAAGCGCAGCCAATTTCCTTCGTCTTATGTATGAGATTCGAGCATCTTCTGAAGACAAAGAAACCTTACGAAATCATATCAGCGTAATGGCGATGGAAGCCTTGCTTACGCTCTCTTGGTATATTGTTTCTGATTATAACGACATCATCGGGTCACAAATCGAGCTTTTCAAAACCAAGAATAAGCGGTATGGAAACGCTTTCTCGGAATGTTTCTCTAAGGATGGTTATCCGTATGCATTCGGTCATTTGCAAGAGAAGATTAATCGTATTTGCTCTTTGCTTACTTTGAACGAGGATGCTAAAGAAGAGCCTATTCTTGACAGCTATAAAGACTTGTTGGGATATTGCATTTTAACTCTAATAGAAATAAAATGAGATACCGAATAACAAGAATAGAAAAAGTTATCAATGGGCAGAGTTCGTACGAGCACTGCTCGTTGATAGTTTCCGACATAGAAATGTTTAGAAAACAAATAGATGCAGACGAGGTTAACTTCGTCTATGAAATGTTGAACTAAAAACAGAAAAGAATGAAAGAACCAGACATTGAAATGAATCTAAAGAAAATCATGGAACGCATAAAATGGATTAGAGAAACTAAGGCCATCTTATCCAAGGAAGAAATAAGTCTTTCCATTCCATTGATGCAAGATTTATCGCAAGTAGGCAATATTTACGATAAGTTTATGAGCTATCATGCCGGACGAAATTCCACAATGGTACGCAAGCAATTTATCTTTGTTATTCTTTATCTTTATTCTCCTAGTGCCCTTGGCGGTTCTAAGATGAGAAGAGGGCTAAGAGAGAAAATCGCTAAGGTTTTGGGGTGTACATGTTCTAATGTGAGCCATGATTACAAGAATATCAGTTTCTATTATGTTACTTACCGAAGTTTCCGTAATGACGTGAATGAGATATTGGATAAGCTATTAATAGATTTGGGTTTAAAAGAGATAGGGGAAGAATAGATTCCCCTACCCTTTCTTATTATTGCAACATCAACTGCTGTTTTATGCCTAGTCTATTTGCTTCTTTGCCAAAAAGGTCTAATTTACGTTTTACTTCATCTTTAAACTCCTCGAATAATGCAATTAAAGCCTCTTGCTCGGTATCAAAAAGTGATTCCTCTCTAATTGTATGCTGTTTAGTTCGTTCACAATAGTCGGGTTTGTATTTATAATCTATCCACCAACCTGAAGGATTAAATTCGTTCCCCTCGAACCAAGAAACGTTGCAGCATCCCTTTATAATACAGCGTTGCGGATGTTCAAACCAACCATCTATATACCAAGCAATATCACCATTCCTATATTTTGGGATGGGTCTTTTCTCTTTGTTCGTATACTTATATTTTCCCATATTCAAGTTTTTTATTACTTATAGAAATCCCTATTATAAATACCAGAAAGCTTTTGCATATCTTCCTCTGTTATGAAGTATTTGTAGTTTAACTGATATTGAATATAGTCTTCATACTCCACATCCTTACATGGGAACAGCTTTCCGTTATCAATTCGTTTGAATATTATATTATAATCTGTCCTCACTCCCTTATTAATAATTGAGAAGTGACTTCCTACAGACTCTCGTTTATCTATTACTTCATACCAAAAAGTTTTACCTTTATGAGAATTATCATCAATAACCATATAAACAATAACTCCTATTATAAAAAGAACAAATAAAAGCTTAAAAAAATAGTTGTCTTTTTCCATATTACTAATGTTTTACTACTTCCAAATACTTCAACTTTGCGAATCGGTATGATTCATACACTTCATCTACATTCACATCTGTATTAAAGGCAAGAATACATCCTTTGTCATTATAGAACCCAAGGATAATATACTTTTCTTCTACATACCCTGCAACGTATGCACCAATATCATTACCTTTATAAAGAACAGGCTCGCCACGATACGCATTAAAAAATTCTTTATTTGTCATACGCTATTACTATTTTAGTTCGTCAAAATCAAGCCACTCTATCTTATCATAGCATTCATACAGAGCTTCGATACGCTGTGTTCCGTCTCCTCTTGTGACAACCCATATTTCGTCACTCATTGCTCCATAATGAAGAGCCGTAGGATTTACGCCACCTCCACTATATCGGAACATTACCCACTTTCTTAATGGTGGCTTATCTTCTATTAGGTTGTGCCATAATGATGCAGCATTCACGTAAGGAACGTTTTCCGTATCACAATTGGTAACACCAACCTTTTCTGTGCTGAACGTTACTCCGTTAAGCTCATTGTAATCTACCTCATCTTCGTTACTACAGATGTTGAGGTAAATCTTCTTTGGTAAATTCTTTACTTTCATATCACTTAAATTTAATGATAAAAAACTCAGTATCAAGCCATTTGTCGTGGCATAAGCCTTTCTTTGGCTTGCCGATGGTGATACTCTCAATCTTCTTCTCGATGCGTGGACTATCCTTGCGGTAGCCGTTTATGAAGAGAACGTGAGTATATTGTTTTAACACAATTCTCTGCGCGCCAATATATTTTTTAAGTAAATCCGTTCGCCCTGCCAAACCCGAAGCTAAATACCGCACATCAACGATATTGCTATTATTTTGAAATAATCGTGCTACCCAATACGGCTTAATTTCACGATACTCCTCTGTCTTTTCGCCAGCATAAATCATATCAAACCACTGCTTCTTGACGGACAGATGCAATACTTTCTTTTTCATACTTATATCTTATATCTATTAAACTGATTTATAATCTTTTTAATTTCACTATCACGAAGGTGTAGAAAAGGCTTAAAAGAAGGCTTTCTATATACCTTGTTTCCTATCAAAATATCGGAATCATCCATCCATTGCCAAAGATACGGTGGACGGCTATCCAAACGAGGGTCGTCAACACGATTATTGTAAGACTCTTCGCAAGATTTCCAAAACTTATTAAGTGCAATCGCATACACAGAGACAAGTGCCAACCTGCTTAATCTCTCGAATTGTTCTGCGAATAGCAGTGGTCTGAAATCGCATACACATGGAACGTTCTTCATCATTCCACCTCCTCCCAGTCGGTTGCGAGAATATCATCAGAATCTTTGAAAACACAAGGAAAGAATTTTTCATCGCATACAGCTATGATAGTCTTAGAGACAATATAGATATAAGCTCCACATTCTTCCCAAATTACCCTTCTCACTTTCTTTCCTTCCTTCATTCTTCTCAGAGCCTCCGAGAAGTCAAATGTTTCCTTGCTCATTATAATTTTGCTTTAAAGTTGTAAATTGGTTTAATGACATCTATCACATTAACCGTAGGTTTTATTAGCTCAACAATCTCTTCTGTTGATTTATATGCCATAGGTGCTTCGTCAATCGTCTCTTCGCATACAGAACTAGAATAGATGCCATTCATTTCATTCTTGTAAGAATCCATAGATAACTCTTTCTTCGCTTGCGTACGAGACATCAATCTACCTGCTCCATGTGGGGCTGAGCATAACCATTCCTTGTTTCCTTTACCTTTACAGATAAGAGAACCGTCACGCATATTCATAGGAATAATGACAATCTCGTCTTTCTTTGCACTGATAGCTCCTTTTCGCAATATGCCCTTGTCTGTATCTATATAGTTGTGAATGGTTGTAAAAGAATGCTTGTCTGAATTTGGGTCAATATCCACACCTAGAGCATTGACGAGTCTGTTAGCTATAATTCTTCTATTATGCTCGGCATACTTCTGAACTATACGCATATCATTTAAGTAATCATCAAGCAAATCGCCCTCCAAGTAAGAAAGTTCCTTGCTAATATTTCTAGTACCTAACAACTTGATAGCACTCTGTATTTCCTTTTCTCTTCCTTCGCTTTTCAACTTGGCAATAACCTCAGACTTATCAGCTATTTTCTTACGACAATACTCGTAGGCAAGTTTTTGGTAATAGTTGCATACCCTAACACCAAGGTTTCTACTTCCTGTATGTATCACAAGAAACTTCTCTCCTTCTTCATTTGCATCTAACTCAATAAAGTGATTCCCACCGCCAAGACTTCCAACAGAACGATATACTATTTCCATACTGGCAATACAATCCCAAGCACGGAATTTGCCAAACATACAACCATCAACCAATCCGTTTATGTAGGCTGATACTTCTTCCTCGTTGACATTAAAACCAGACGGAATCAACTTATTGACTGCTTCATCAAATTTCTGTAAGTCAATATCAACTTTACCAAGTCTTACGACTTTCATGCCGCAGCCTATATCTACTCCAACAGTGTTAGGAACTACTCTGTTATCAAGCTCTATTACCGTGCCAATAGTGCATCCTTTACCTGCATGGCAATCTGGCATTATTCTTATTTTACAACTATTGTAAGCCTCGCTATTAGATAGGGTTTCTATCTGTTTGATAGCTTCATCTTCTATTGTCTTTGCGAAAATCTTTGTAAACTCATTCATATCTTGTTCGTCTAAAATTATTCGTTTCTCCATACACTATTTTTCCTTTCCGTAATACTTTTCTGATAAGCCATTGAATCGCTCATAGTTCGGCAGTTTTGGAGAGATTTCAAATTTCATAGTTGTAACATCATATCCTCTATCAGTCATTTCTTTGACAAACTCTTTGGTGAAGACCTTATCGAAGAGATAATGAGCATCTGTTTGTGTCATAAACCCTAGAGGATGATAAGCACCAATGCAGTTCTCTTTCTTATCCCAATATGCCGTTAGCTTTTCTTTCTTTTTAAGCCTCATACGCTACTTCTTTTTGAGACAAGGACAACTTTCAGCGTGGATAACACAAACGCCATGTTTCGTGTCCACAACCAGATATTCGTGTCCTCTCTCAGTGAATATTGACATGCCAATCTTCTTTGCAGGTTCATTACTATTAGCCAATGAACGAATGCCCTCAAAAATCAACGCACCTACAAGCAAACACAAGACAAACCAAACGGCAGACTTGGCTAAGTTTAAAATCTTATTCTTCATCTTCACACATTTTATTCCATATATTAACACACTCAACGAACTCTTCGACTTCTTCAATACTATTCAATATAATAGTAATGCTCCCATCTTCGTTCCAATGCTGATTACTTACATCTACCATAGTTTTATCTTACTTATCCTTATCGAATTTGTTGCCAATAACCTTAATATACTTAAAGTATAAAGAATAAGGCATTCCATCAATAATAGCAACAAATGCACCGTACATATATTCGATTATTGCTTTTACCTTGATAAATCCCTTATATAGGTCATATGTCTCACACTCTGCTATATCGCCTTCCCAAATTTCATTGCCTTTGCAGTCTTTCAGCCCTGTGAATTGGCAGACGGTATAAGGATTAACTGGTGATGTCAGTTGATTTTCATAGTCTGTTATCCAGACATTATCTGAATCTTTGTGGTGAACCAAGTCACCTTTTATCCATTTCCCATCCAATGTCTTCTTTGCCTTGAATTTTATGTTTTCTATTTTCATAAGCTATTTCTTTTAATCGAATTTATTGCCAATGATTTCCATATTTTCAGATGGAAAATGGCATAAGAAGAAACCATACCCAAAGCAGAATGCTATTGATTTATTATCCCAAACAATAACGCCTCTTCTCTCGGCATTGTTATCTTTGTATGTAACTATATCCCCTTCATAGATAGGTGTTCCGTTCTTGTCTTTCAATCCAGTGAACATACAAACTGTAGAAGGATCAACTCTATGCATTATGGGTATATCAGGAAATACACTATGTGGAGTACATATACGAATAGGAGTCATACTACGTACTAAGTCGCCTTCTATCCATTCTCCGCTATCAAGACGTTTAGCCTTGAACTTGATATTTTCCATTTTCATAAGCTATTATTTTAAATCACTTGCACAATCAGCAATGCCAACACTATATCTCTCGACAAACTCAGCAGAGCGTGCTGCCATTCCTTTAATCATTGCCTTTTTATGTGAGACGTTACCAGTAGTTAGAACATCAGCTTCTTCGGCAATGTTATTAAACCATTTGATAATCTTTTCTCGTAACTCATCCGTTATTACATATTCTTTCATAACTATTCTTCTTTAAGTTCTACTGGCTCATCGCTCCAAGATAACTCTCTTCCGATGAGCTTCTTGATGCTGCCTTTTGGAATATGTATACAATCAAAGCACGACATAAAACGAGTTTCTTCTCTAGAAGGTTGTGCATTATAAATATACTCTGTACCATCCATATCAACTGCTACCCATGCCATAACTATTCCTCCTCAATTAACTTGAATCCGTCAATATTGTACCATCTTGGCTTTTTCTTACCATCTAACTTGCAATATATCTTTTTATCAACACGTATTCCTAAGACTTCTGTCCTATGGAAATCATGATAACCGCCATAAATTAATCCACCAAAAATAAAACTAGCCAAATTAAACGTACTATATTCGACTATACTTCCAAGATGAACTTTTTCCCATTCTTTTTCTGTCATAACTATTTCTCCACTTTTACACCGAACGGAGTTCCGTCGGCAAATAACAAATTCTTAAAGCTACTTTCAAATGTCTCATCTTCATATCCACGGAAGTAACAACCTTTAGTAGTTAAGCATGTGAATGCACGATGTGTTTGATAATTAGCAAAGTACTTATCTTTAACAACACCAAACGGCTGATGCTTCAACATCTCTTCCCAGCACTCTTCTGCGTCCTTAAATTGGCGATAGGTATGTTCTGGCTTGATTCGGTATTGCCCCTCAAATAGTGCTTTAAAATTAAGTCCTGCTTGATCGACCCACTCGTCTTCATAAGGGTCTATTGCTTGTATTGTTTTACCATCTGCGAATGCTTGTATAATGTTCATCACAGATTTAACCTCTTCTTTATTTTTTATAATCTCCATCATACTCAATCCTCCAACTCTATGTTATTTTCTACTGCGTAGCCATCTTGTGCTTCCTTATGATAACTCTTCTCGCAAACCCATCCTTTACGAAGATTATATTCGGAAATGACGTGCTTACGACAATACTCACAGATAGCAATGCCGAATTGTTTTTGTAATTCTTCTCTTATCATAATCAATCCAACTCTTTAAGTGCCAAGACTAACTCATTTTGGATATGAACTATCGCTTTATCTTTGCTCATTTTCTAATTTTTTTAAAAGGGTTATAAAAACCCCACAGAAAAATTATTCCAACATACGAACAAAATAATAATACGATTGCTACAATGCCTCCTACGACATATAGTAGCCACATTGGTATTGTTATAGTCATTGCTTATCCTCCTTTGCCTTTTTAAGATAAAATTCTCTCCAATCTTCAAAAGTCCAATCTCTTGTATTATGAGTAAGATTGAAGACTTCCGTATCTTTCTCTAACTGGAATAATAGCCAAGCATAATCTTCATATCGCTGTCTTAGCAATCTCTTGCGACACAATCTTACATGCTTGTATAACTTATAATCAGCGGTTGCAGCATCAAAGATTATTTTACCTACTATTGCTAACAGATAAGCAGATATAACACCTAATGCAATCCAACCTAATATTGTAATTACTAAGTCCATATTCTTTTCTTTTTACCCTCTCCATAAAACAGGAGAGGATGGTTAGTTACTCTGTTACTTCCTTTGCGAAAAAGCTACAGCCATAAAGAGGAGATTCACCTAATTCTCTAACCTCACTCTCAATAGTTTCACCCATAGCTCTCTCATTAAATTCAGTTTTTAATAAAAACATTCTATCTCCCATATTATTTATATTTATGTCCTATAAGGACGGTTAGTTACATTGGTATCTTCGTTGTGTATTTATCAGATGAAACATGCAGAAATATGTTATCACCATCTGTAGAAGTATTCTTAATATCACAAGAAACACCTTCTGCTTTGTCAAATACAAGCATTTCACAATCTCCACCTGTAATGTCAATGTAAGATTTCAAATATTCTATCAACTCACTTGCTTTCATAATTCTATCTATTTATATCCTTGCGGATGGTTATTACTAAAGCTCATCAAACTCTTTTTGCAATCTCTGTTTTGTTTCATTCAGAAGCTGCTTGAATTTAGTCTCAAATTCCTTATCACACTGTGATAGTCCCCAAAGGGCATCAGCAAGTTTACCATTGTATGAATTTGAAGACATAGCTAAGAGTTCATCTACTTTAGGAATCAAACTCTTGGCTAAGATGTTTGCTCTTTCTAATTTATCTATATTCATATTACTATCTATTTATACCTTTTAAAGGATGGTTAATCAACTAATTCTGCTCCGAGATAGTCATAAAAAGAATCATCATGACCTTCCGGAACAAAATCTTTATGCCATAATTCCCAAGGGTCTGTAGCATACCCTCTGTGGTCTATATAAGGGTAATTTACATGATGTATTTCTTCATATACATTATTTCGATATTTTACTATCCACATCATACTCTATCTATTTATGCCCGAAGACGTTAATAAGTATAGCTTAAAATACGTTGTATTTGACGCAACAATTTTAAGCCTTCTTGTCTATCTCTTTGCATCCACTCGTTGCCTTGGCCCTGTTTAACAAACAAAGCTTTGCGAATGGCTTTATACGCATCACGTAAATCAACTAATTGTCCTTGCATATTACTTCTATTTATGTCTGAAGGCGGTTAAGAATTAACTATATAAAGTTGTTCATAAACAGTAGATTTCACTACAATAGGTTCAGAACCTAAGTCGTTATCATCTACCTTGACGGCAATTTCCATATCACCCTCTTCATCATAAATATCTTGAAGTTGTTGAATAAATTCACTTATAAGCATACTATTACTAATGTAAATAAATATTTTTATCACCTAAATCTTTTAATGCTATATTCTTACACTTTTGGCAAAGAAATTTGTTTCCCAAGCCTTTGTCAAAACACACTAAAGATATAAAATCTTCTGGCTGGAATTTGTGCCCACAGCAAAAGCAAGTCTTTTGTACTGACGAATTAAGACTCTCACGCAACTCTTTAAAATGAGCAAACGTTCCAAATAAGTGTCCTTCTTCACACCCTACAGCTTTGTAGACTTTCTTAGTTATTTTTACTACTTCCATACCTACACCTCCATTTCGTGATTAATACCTAGACCGAAGAGAAGGTGCTGGAGTTCGTGAACATACTTAATGTATGCAATTTGTTTACATACATTGTTGTCAGTAAACGGATATACATCAAACTCATCACCGATACCTTTTTCTATGTAGATAGG
>ERZ1023701.334-NODE-334-length-16004-cov-12.960060_pt1 | contig 16004 bp, 10 predicted proteins | sample MGYA00380350_ERZ1023701 | MGnify/ENA primary metagenome ERZ1023701 (study PRJEB33179, sample SAMN07449025) | human gut metagenome | biome: Human-gut; feature: Human associated habitat; material: Faeces | host: Homo sapiens | place: India:Kasaragod | collected... | reverse complement strand
TCACAAGCTCTACAACTCAATGTGTCCCGCGAGTCAGCTTTGATATAATATCATCCCGGCACACATATGTCAACGGATTTACTGCAATTAATTAAAGTAGTAAAACTATCTTAAAAAACACAAATTTTCTAAATTGTCTGTTTATTATATACAATTCTCACAATTACTATCTGACAGCCTCTATCGCTTCCTTGATATTTGCCACACCGACAATCTCAATTCCACTAATATGCGACACTCCAGCAAGACACACTTTGGGAACAATACACTTTTTAAAACCAAGCTTCTTTGCCTCAGCAACACGCTGCTCGGACATGGTAACTCCGCGCACCTCTCCGCTTAAGCCCACCTCTCCAAAGCATATGGTATCCTCACGCACTATAATATCCTTTTTGCTTGATGCGATTGCAAGCACTATTCCAAGGTCTATCGCCGGTTCGTTCATCCTTATACCGCCTGCTATATTCACATAAGCGTCACAGTCTGACAGTGACAGGTTGGCTCTTTTTTCAAGGACCGCCATGAGTAGATTTACTTTATTATAATCTGTACCATTTGCTGTACGCCTTGGATTATTAAAAAAGCTGTGACATACAAGAGCCTGTATCTCGAGAAGTATCGGGCGGCTTCCCTCTATGGAACATGTGACAATTGATCCTGATGCTCCCTCGGGCTTACCGCTAAGCATATACTCCGACGGATTTTCCACCTCAACAAGTCCCTCCGCCTTCATTTCAAATACGCCTATCTCATTGGTCGAACCAAATCTGTTCTTAACACCTCTAAGTATCCTGTACGACTCATACCTGTCACCCTCAAAATAAAGCACAGTATCAACCATATGCTCTAACGTCCTCGGCCCCGCAACCGCACCATCCTTTGTCACATGTCCTACTATAAAAACAGAAATACCCAGAGTCTTTGCAAGCTGCATAAGCACTCCGGTTGTCTCCCTGACCTGTGAGACACTGCCCGGTGCCGACGCTATCTCCTCATTGTACATAGTCTGGATGGAATCTATTACAACAACCTCCGGTTTTTTTCGTTGAATCACGTCCTTTGCTATATCAAGACTTGTCTCACATAAAAGCTCCAGTGAATCCGTAAAATCGCCAAGTCTGTCGGCACGCATCTTTATCTGATGCAGGGATTCCTCACCTGACACATAAAGTAATGGCACCTTTTTTTGTGAAAGTTCCCTGCATACCTGAAGTAGAAGCGTGGATTTTCCTATACCCGGATCTCCTCCCACAAGCACAAGTGACCCCCTCACAATTCCTCCACCAAGCACTCTGTCAAACTCGGCTATACCTGTCACTATACGCTCCTCTTTCTCGCTTTTTACTGCCGAAAGAGGCAGAACCTGTGCCGCCTTTGATTCTTTTTTTACTTTTCCCGACGAGCTTATCGACTTTTTATCTACGGTTTCCTCTACAAATGTATTCCATTCCTTACAGGCCGGGCACTGTCCCATCCATTTTGCCGATTCATAACCACATTCCTGGCAGAAAAATACAGAGGTCTTTCCTTTTGCCATATTGTTCTCCTTTATAAAATACAAAAAGCCCGGCTTTCACCGGGCTAAAAATATGCTCTATTTTCTTGATACTTTGATATCGACTGAATCAACACCCTCAAGCTCTACGCTTAAGCTGAGCTTGCCGCCGAGATTTGTCTTCATAGTACCTGCAACAGCTCCAGCTATATCAATTTCGTACTCTGTCTCCTCTTCAAGGCCAAGAGTAATCTGAGCATCCTCAGGTCCCTCCACAGTAAATGTCACTGTATCAGCAGTCTCCTCGAAATCCATAACCGCTGTTCCCGGAACAGACTCGTATACAAAGAGTCCGTTTCTTTCGAGCTTTGTAATCTCCTTAAAGGTCTTTACCTTGTAGATATCTCCATCCTTCTCAAAATTGTCAAGCTTTGCCTTTGCAGCCAATGTATAATCTCCGAAGCTGAGCTTTCCGTTTTCCTCAGTACGGATTAATTCACTTATTACAGCCATTTTTATCCTCCCGTAGCTATATTGATATATTAATTATAAATCCAATTCTACTCAACAGTCAATGAAATTTGTTTGTTTTTCGTAGAAATTATTACCTTATCGCCGCGCTTAATTTTGCCGGTAATAATATCCTCTGACATACGGTCTTCAATCTCCTCCTGAAGTTTTCGTTTAAGAGGTCTTGCGCCATATTTTCTGTCATAGGCTTTGTCCACGATAAAGGATTTTGCACTGTCGCGCACTGTGAGCTCTATATCAAGCTGTTCTTTACAGCGTTTCTTAAGCTCCTTTACAAGAAGTGTCACTATATGCTTCATATCATCCTTGTTGAGAGCTCTAAATACAATAGTCTCGTCGATTCGGTTCAAAAACTCAGGTTTAAATATACGGCGGACCTCCTCCATGACACTGTTCTTCATACGCTCGTGATCCTGCTTTTCATCCTCACCAGCGCCAAAGCCAAGGCGCTTTGGTTCTATAATAGAAGAAGCTCCTGCATTTGATGTCATGATGATTATTGTATTCTTGAAATCAACCGTGCGCCCCTGTGAATCAGTGATTCTACCATCATCAAGCACCTGTAAAAGTATATTGAACACATCAGGATGTGCTTTTTCTATCTCATCAAACAGTATAACAGAAAAAGGATTGCGTCTGACCTTCTCTGAGAGCTGTCCGCCCTCCTCATGGCCCACATATCCCGGTGGTGAACCAATCATCTTTGAAACACTATGCTTTTCCATGTACTCTGACATGTCAACACGTATCATGGCATCTTCTTTGCCAAAGACAGCCTCAGCAAGCGCCTTTGACACCTCCGTCTTACCTACTCCTGTCGGTCCCAAAAACAGGAATGAGCCAATTGGCTTCTTAGGATCCTTTAAACCAACCCGGCCTCGTCTGACTGCCTTTGCGACAGCAGAAACAGCCTCCTCCTGTCCTATTACACGCTTGTGAAGTATCTGTTCAAGCTTTGCAAGTCTTCCTGCCTCTGACTCAGTAAGCTTATTTACAGGTATTTTGGTCCATCCCGATACTACATCCGCTATCTCATTTTCGCCGACTACAGGCTGATTTTTGGCTCCTGCGCGACGATTCTTTCTGATAAGCTTCTGCTGTTTATTTTCAAGCACTTCCTTCTCTGACATAAGCGCGCCGGCAGCTGCGATATCTCCTTGCGACAAAGCATTTTCCACCTGGTTCTGCTTATCTGTTATCTCTTTTTTCAGAGCAAGCAGCTCGTCAGATGATGTCAGATTCTTAAGCCTTATCCTGGCTGCCGCTTCATCCATCAGGTCTATCGCCTTATCAGGTAAAAATCTGTCATTTATATATCGTGCAGAAAGGTTTACTGCTGCTTTCACACCCTCATCTGTTATGATGACACCATGATGCTTTTCATAGAGTCCCTTTAACCCTGTGAGTATCTCTATTGTCTCATCCACACCCGGCTCCTCAACCAGCACCGGCTGGAAACGACGCTCAAGCGCAGCATCCTTTTCCACGTATTTGCGGTACTCTTCTATGGTAGTGGCGCCGATTACCTGTACCTCGCCTCTGGCAAGCGCAGGTTTTAATATGTTAGATGCATCTAACGAGCCTTCTGCTCCTCCTGCACCTATTATAGTGTGAAGCTCATCAATGAAAAGAAGTACATTTTTGGCATTTGAAACCTCGCTTATCACCTTCTTGATACGCTCCTCAAACTCACCACGATACTTTGATTTGGCTACAAGCCCGGACATATCAAGTGAAACCAGTCTCTTTCCCAAAAGAATATCCGGAACATTGCCACTGACTATATCCTGTGCAAGTCCTTCTACTATAGCGGTCTTGCCCACTCCCGGCTCTCCAATCAGACATGGATTGTTTTTGCCGCGGCGGCAAAGTATCTGGATAACGCGCTCCATCTCCTTTTTTCTGCCTATAACAGGGTCAAGAAGCCCTGCCTCTGCCATATCTGTCAAATCTCTGGAATACTGATCTAATACAGGAGTCGCAGAATTGTATGATGTATTGTAGCTTTTCATCAGATCCCTGTATGCAGACGGATCCTCACCCATCGCACCAAGAATATCTATAAACATCTTCTGACTGTTAACACCCATGGTGTTTAAAAGTCTTGCAGCTGCACAGTCTCCCTGCAGTACTATAGCCATTAGCAAGTGTTCTGTACCTATCTCATTGCACTCAAATCTATCGGCTTCCTCCGATGCACGCTCCAATACTCTCTGTGTCCTTGGTGAATAGCCATCCCTGTCCATCACTTCAATGTTATCCCCCGGTGAAATCAGGTCTTCAATCATCGAAATAAGCTTATCATATTCCACATTGCAGGCTGTTAGAACCTCAGCTGCCACACCGGTGCCCTCTTTTATAAGACCAGCCAGTATGTGCTCTGTTCCAACATAGCTGTAATTCATTTTCTTTGATATACGTGCAGCCAAATCTATTGCTTTTTTAGCCTTACTTGTATATGGTTTCAAGTCATATCCTCCAGTCATATTCACTAATTTAAGTCGATGAACTGCAAATCATCATCTTCGTTGTCATCTTCGTTGTCATCCTCTGCACTGCTGTCTATAGTCTCAGACGGCTTATTTCCCTCATTAACAAAGCCATCAAGTGCCATTTGAAGCTGATTCTTTAAAGCATCCTCATCAGCATCGTTTTCTGTGTCAGAAACGTTTTCCTGCCTTGAATCGTCTTTTAAATCAAACTCAGAGTTTTCATTCTCAACAGCTTTCTTAGAATCAGGTGTAATTTCTACGGTTCTTCCGACATAGGATGCATTTGATATATTTTCATCCGTAGCCATCTTTTGCTCATCCGCAGCACCTTCCGCTGTTTCTTCTGCGACTTCATCTGCCGGCTCTTCTACAGCTTCATCTGCTGTTTCTTCTGCAGCTTCACCTGCCGACTCTTCTGCAGCTCCTGCCACTTCATCCACCGACTCTTCTGCAGCTTCTTCTGCCACTTCATCTAACGGCTCTTCTGTAACCTCTCCTTCCAGCTCATCCGCTATCTCGTCCGCAGTTTCATCAGTTGTTTCTTCCAAAGCTTCATTTGATACATCTTCTGCTGCATCATCTACATCATCATCGTCATCATGATAGTCCATTTCCTTATATTTTCTGTTTTTCACAGCTGATACAATAAGCAACAGTAACAGAATAACGATAACAAGAACCAGTATTGCAGCTAAAACAAGATATTTATTGGCAATTCCCGGGACAAGCTCGCTCTTTGTTGTATCGTTTTCCTCCTGTGCCACTGTAGGTGTACTGAGCTCGGTCCTCATATATGTGCCATCTACGCTATCATATGTGTACCAGCCACTCTCACCATTGTCATTCATAGCGTATACGAGGTAAAAATCCTTTGTCTGATCATCGTTTTTTTCACCTTTGGTCTGGTAGGCTGTTGCCACACCCTTGCCCTCTATAGAGAGCGATATCTCATTATATCCCTCAGGCACATCATCCACCTTAGGCAGTAAAACCACTATAAAATGCGACTCTGAATTGATACGGACAAACTCATATGCTGCATTCTGTGCTGCATCATATACAAAAAGCCCATTGCCGCTTTCCGACTGTAAATACACAAGCGTGATATCACCAAAGGTGCCATGAAGGGTATTGTATTCAAGTCCGTCAATCACTGTCTTTGAGTGCTCAAAGCCTTCAGGAACAACATCCTCCGGAATGTCATTTACCATAGTCCACTCTGTGCCATTTATATCAAACTTCTTCCAGTTATCCTGCTTATCTGCATTCTCCGGATCATCCTCGGCTCTTCTGGTAACAACTATATTGTATGTGCTTGTGCTGCCGTCCTCTGCTGTCACAACAACGCTGACTGTATTCTCTCCAACCTCAAGCGAATCATTGCCTGTGACGGATGTCACACTCGCCTTGGAATCAGCTGGATTTGCTGTAACCGCAAGGCTTGAACAGCTGTAATCTACTGTAGCTGTGTAATCCTTTGTCGAAGCAGAAAACTCAGGTGAAAGTGTACCTGCTGAGATAACAAGTGAGCCAAGAGATGCGTTTGAGGATTTCTTTTCCTCTTTGTTTTCGTTATCTTTATTCGCATTGTTGTCATTGTCGGTATTGCTGTTTGAATTGTCCTTGTTATCCTTGTTGCTGTTTGAATCGTTGTTTGATGAAGCACTTGTTACCGTCACTGTTGCAGAACCAACTCCAATACTCGGGGTGCCACCATCCACATCTGTAGTATCATCCAATGGTTCTTGTATCGAAAAAGTACATGAACCTACAGATGTTGCCTTATACGAAAAGCTCTGAACATCACCTACACCAGCTCCAATTGTAAAATACTCATCACTGCTTCCGCCAAGCACTCCTGAACTTTTTTTTAAAACTCCCTGAGCTCCATATCCGCTTGTAATCGACAACGTAACTGTTACAGTATCACCAACTTTAACATTCGACTTATTTACTGAAACACTAATATTGGCTGCCGCCAGTACCGGTACTCTACTAAATAACGTCGTCGTTAAAATCAACATCATTGTTAAAATAATACTACGAATTCTTCTCATCTCTATTAATTACTCCTATTGTGTTAATTTTGATTTACCTAAAATCGAATTATTTATTAGCATAATATCCTTTATAGTTACTTTTCCATCTTTATTTACATCTGCTGCCTCCAAATATTCTCCATTCAATGATATTTTTTTAAGAATATTTCTATTTGTAAGCATTATATCTTTAATAGTCACTTTTCCGTCACCATTTACATCACCAAATATAACAATATCAACTGTTTTTACCAAGTTTCCATTTGGATCATATACAGCTATTTTATTTCCAGTACCAACAATTCCATTATTTTCTACACCCGAACTGTTTAAAATTTTAATCGAACCTGCAGAAACAGAAATATTCTTCTTAATTACGTCTGAACTAACATTAGGTTCTATGCCAGTAACATATGTATCTATTTTATACTTAGACGATGAGATACTAACAGATGAATTAATTGTATTGTTATTATTGTTTGTATTATTTGCTGCTGATGCCTGTCTATTTATATTAATAGTATAAGTTCTTGTGTCACCACTTTGTGACTTACAGTTAACCTTGATTACATTATTCCCAACAGTAAGCGAATAACTTCCTGTGCCTGTTATTCCACTATTAGCTGATACAGGATTAGCGGAAATAACAACAGAACTTATTGAGTTAGAAACAACTGCTGAATAACTTGTTGTAGCTCCATTAAATGATGGAGTTAACGTAACTCCGCTAATGGAAAGCGACTGTAAATAATTATTCGTATCGCCTGCTTTATTAAATCCAACTGCCGATGAAGGCATGTTATCGTATACTGGTATTCTAAATGTAAAAGCTTGATTTTTATCAGAGTATCCCTTAGCAACACTTTGTCCCTCCGTAAGCGCTGCCGTAACATTTGTCATATATTGATGTGAATAATATGGACAATTGTTTACAACATTAAATTTTTCAAAATATAAAGTGTTTTGACCTTTATTTATATAATTTTTACCAAGCTTTTCAGCTCCTCCCTGAATTGCCTTTACTCTAGTATTCCATCCCTGTTGTTTAGCATAATACAAACCATTTTTGTATATATCTTCCTTTGTTTTTCCATAAGCATTAAAATTGAAGAAATTATAATACCCTTCATATCCAGAATATGTTCCTGAAATAAGCGGACTAGTCCCCTTTGTTCCTTGTTCTTGCTTAACTCGTGATGCTAAATGATATGCACTTACACCTGTATTTTTAGCTACATCTAAAAAAGTGTTCGCATAATTAATAGATTCAGTGGAATATTTTTTTGTTCCTTCCATAAATGTTCCTTTTAGAATCGCATTTACTCCTGATAAATTATCATTAGCTGAATATGCCAAGCTTTGGAATTGAAATATATTCGTTTCATCAAGGAAATTTCTCGGATCCATAATATATGCTATATATGCACTATTAGCTGATACCCAGCCTTTTTCATACTCCGTCCACGTGTTTGAAGCCCAATCATATGCTCCAACTGCAGTAGACTTTTTGGAATCATCTGCTGTCTTAGAGACAACATTTAATCCATTTCTACTTTCTTTTTCAATCACCGTATCCCAATTCAAACCTGTATTTACAGCCTCAAATGTCCAGCTTGAATACTTATTGTGAAGAGCTGTAAGGTTTGGAATATAGCTGTCAGGAAAACCTGCATTCTTCATAGCTGTGACGAAATCAGTATTGTCTCCGCTATTATTGTATGTCACCTTTATGTATGTACTGATAGTCCAGCCCGTAAATGCCTTGCCGTTTAAAGTACCCTTGACATTGTACCAGACCACACCGTTTACCTTGGTCTCTCCTATTATGTCAACCTGATGGTTCCAGTTGAGTGAGACAACCTTGGTAGTGCCGGATGTGCCTGCTGCATTGCGGACATACACATTGCCACCTGTAATCGTACCTGTAGCATATGCTCCCGATGCGGTTGCAAGGGCCAGCTGTTCCTCATTATTCTGCTGTATGGCATCCGCATTGCCGGTGTCTGCCGAAGCATCCCCTGTCTGCGCATTGTCTGATGCAGCTGTGCCGGTACCTGCTGATACAAAATCAGACCTGATATAGCTGACACACTCCTCGTTATTTGCTGCCAGATTGTACTTTGCCTTGTACCACACCTTGCCGTCTGCACCTGTGGTCTGCTCAAGAATAGTAATATCCTTGCCGTTTGACAGCTTGTGCTCCAGCTCATACTCTGTGCCCGGTCCGCTTCTCGCCGCTACCCAGTATCTCTCATCACACACAACCTTAGCCGCCTGATCCGCATAGACTGCTATGCTGCTGTATGGTGCCAGGTCACATGCGGCTAATGACAATGTAACGACAGAGGCTGCCAGAAATTTATTTATCTTTATCATCAAATCCCATCTTTCTTATGTGCATTGTTTACATTAATCCATTATCCATTTAATTATAATAGAATATGACCTTTGTATCAATGTATTCGGCAGAAATTTATTATTTTTTTATTGATATGAGGGTCAAAAGGTATTTTGCCCCTTTAATCATAATATATAAAAACTCCCTTCAACGTTCAGCTCATGCTTACGTTTCAGGGAGTTGTCTGATTCATATTCTACTTATTTTTACTGTATTCGGTCACTTCTCTAGCTGAACAGGGATTTTATCTTATCCCATAAATCCATGAAAAAGTTACCAAGCTTTTCCCAGAAGCCCGGGTCATTTATCTTATCGCCAAGCTTTGATGCCCAGTCCTGTGCCTGGTTGATGACTGAATCCCAGTCGATATTTGCATCCTTAAGCTTCATAAGAAGCGATGTAAGCTTTGCAATATCATCATCAGAAAGCTTCAGGTCGTAATCCTTTGCAGCCTCCTTTATCGCATCCTTTATCTGGCTCTCATCCTTGAGCCTTCCATCGGCAAGCTGCTTCTTTAGGTCTGCAATCATTGCCTCGATATCCTGCGAATCGCCGTCAATGCTCTTGTTGAGCTCTCCTGTTGTGACAAGCTCATCCATCGCTGCGTCTGTCACCTTGTCGTCAAGCTTCTTGCCTGTCATCTCCTCGTATGCCTTTAGTGTGCCTACAAGTGCTGCCGTTCCGGAAATAGGGAACGGTCCTGCGACTATGATTTTAGCATCAGCTATGCCTGCTGTGGCAAGCGCATTCTTGTACATTCCTACCGTACAGTAATTAATATTGTGTGTGGAAACACTAAGACCCGCACCCTTTTTATCCTCTGTAATGAGTACTGAGGAAAGTGACCTTGTGCCAATCTCGCTCTTGCTGATGTATGAATCGAGGTACTTGTGCTCCTCATCATTATTTACATAGACCACATCGTATTTGTCCAGATCAGTGAGCTCGATTCCCATAAATCCAAGCACTGTCGCTCTCTGATCCGGTGTGAGGTCTGCTCCAAGACTTAAGTATGGCTTATCATTTTTGCTGATGGTCACCTTGTCGTTTGCCTCACTGCCGGCTGTCGTTGTACTGTCTGTAGTACTGTCTGTGTTACTCTTATCAGTTGCGTCACTGCCTGATACATCAACGCTTGAAACTGTATCAGTCTGCGTAGCTGTCTCTGTTGCAAATACAGCCGGATTCATTGTAAACAATGTCACCGCAGCAAGCACGCTACATACAATACTCTTTGCTTTTTTCTTTATTAATCTAATCATTTTTCCTCCAATCTACTGCTCTATATCATACGAAATTGTAAAACTGCTTCCGTCGAAGCTGACATCTGCCATGCTTCCGCATACCACAGGCATCATCGGCGACATATGACCTATATCAAGGTCCATGATGATTGGCACATTAAACTCTCTAAGCAGTGATGAAAGCGCCTGTCTGTGGTCTACGCCAAACATTTCCTCTCCGAAGTGCGCCGGGCGTCCGATAAGAAAGCCCTTTACATTTGAAAACCATCCTGCATTTTTCATCTGCCACATAGCCCTTCTCATGCCCATCACATTAAGGTCACAAGCCTCAAGGAACCATATGATACCATCATCACTGTAGCGCTCATTAAATTCCCTTACATGGTCAAACGATGTACCAAGCAGATTGATAAGACAATCCATGCATCCACCAAGCAGCCTGCCTCTCATGGTAAGCCTGCTTTCCTTTGCCACCGCAGGAATAGAGCTGATACACGACTTTTCAGTCAGGTTGTAGCCCACAAACGGAGCATTCTCATCCTTTATCGATTCCCTCTCCCACATAGGGTAATTGGTAAATGAAAGCTTCCTGCCACAAAGCAGATTAAATGCATCGGTAAGTGACTCATGCCACACCTCCATGCCAAAGCTGCCCGCACACGGCCCGTAAATACCTGCTGTATCTGCAATAGTAGCCTCCAAAAATGTGAAATTCGTATTGTCAGAATAGCCCATGTACCATTTCGGCTTTGACTGCTTCACGCGCTCAAAATCAATATAAGGCACTACCTCGCACATCAGCTCGCCACCACCACAGGATATAAGCACATCACTGTCAGCAGAAGCATAGCTCTCGTTCAGCTCTTCTGCGCACTTCTTAGGTGTATTGCTGATACCTATGCCACTGTCGCACCTGCAGTTAGGTCCCTCTATCGTCTTATAACCCATGCTGTGAAACCTTTTAATGGCATTGTCAAAGGCACTCTTGTACGGCTCTGTTGTACAGCCCATCGAAGGCGCCACAAAGCCTATTGTTCCTCCATCCTTTAGAAATTCAGGGTATCTCATGTTTCTATCATCCTATCACTATTATTTACATATCTAAGCTTCTGTCTGAAGTAAAATATGTAGGATTTTATCATTTCTGTCAAGGTCATTTTACTGTCATAATTAAATGTCGTCGTGTACTGCACATGCTGTCTGTTACACCAGTTGTATATATCATGCAGACTTATCGAATCAACATGCTTCATATTGTTCATAAACACCTTAACCTTTGAAAGCTCATCCTCACTGTCAATGTATAGATGAAAGATAGTATTCGGACATTCAATTATTATCTGCTGTTCTTCTATATTTTTCATCACTGTATCCTCTATTGAATAATGTATCCTGTGTGATTAAAAACATTATCATCTGTCACACCGGGATGTGAGTAATAACAAAATATCGTAACTGTTCAGTACCTTCACAGTTAAAAAATATCACATAACCATAGTACTACACCGGCGTCACAAAATCCAGTCATTTTTGCCTGCCAATTCTTACTATTTTATTAAGAAAAACGGTAAATATCATACTCCCTCACAGTCAAATGCCGGGATGAAGCTGTCCTTTGCCACGTCACCCTCCTGTATAAATGCATTCGTGATTCCTATTTTAAGGGCATAGTCAACAAGCCTTTCATACTCTCTCCTTGTCACTGTGCGGTTTATCTCAGGATAATCCTTTAGTGCAATCGGCGTAAACTGGCTCATCATGCTTATATATACGTGATCATGATATGTATCATACAGGTACTTAAGTACAGCCTTTGCATCATTCACATGTCCCGGCAGTAGAAGCTGTCGCACAATAACTCCCTTTTGTATGAGTCCTGTCGCATCGTCAATCACGACATCCGGCTGCTGCCTGACCATCTCTGAAAGCGCATGCTTTGCGACAGACGGATAATCCTTTGCCCTTGAATACCTTGCCGAAAGCGTACTGTCCATATATTTAAAATCCGGAAGATACACATCCACTATGCCCTCAAGCAGCTTTAGTTCTGTCACATTTTCATATCCGCTCGTATTGTATATAATAGGAAGCTTCATGCCGCGGCTTTTTGCATCGTTTACCGCCCACACTATATCAGGGATATACTGCCCCGGTGTGACCAGATTGATATTATTTGCGCCTTTGACCGCCAGTTCCATAAAAATATCACTCAGCCGCTCTTTACTGATTACCTTTCCCGCTTTTCCGTCAGAAATCTCCCTGTTCTGGCAGAACACGCAGTGCAGGCTGCAGCCTGAGAAAAAAACTGCCCCACTTCCTCTTTTTCCTGATATGCACGGCTCCTCCCAATAATGAAGTGCTGCTCGCGCCACCTTTATTTCAGATGAAACGCCACATACACCTGTTTGTCCGGTGCTTCTGTTTATGCCACATTTTCTGGGACACAATAAGCAATTCTCGTATTTATTCATATTTTTCATTTTAACCCTTGCTAAAAATAATGTTTGATACTACAATCTATATGATTATGCGGTGCATATGCCATGCGCCTTCAGTAGTCATTTTAAAATTATATCATAACTATTCTTACAGAAGAGAATAGTTAAAATACACAATAAGGAGATTACAATGAATCAGTCAAACTGTATCGTCGCCCAGTCAGGCGGCCCAACTGTTGCAATCAACGCAAGCCTTGCAGGAGTCATCGCCGGAGTAAAAAGCTCTGAGAAATACGATATCTGCTATGGCGCCGTAAACGGAATACTCGGCATATTAAACGAGAATTATCTCAATCTGTCAGATATTTTTGCAGATGATGCTAATCTTGAAAAGCTTAAGACCACACCTGCCATGTATCTTGGCTCATGCCGCCACAAGCTCCCTGATTACAAGGATGATGATTCACCATATGTATACATCTTCCACCAGTTCGATAAGCTTTCTATAAAAGCTTTCTTTTACATCGGTGGAAATGATTCGATGGATACCGTATTAAAGTTATCCGATTATGCAAAAAAAATCAACAGTGATGTGAAAATTATAGGGATTCCAAAAACCATCGACAATGACCTATGCATGACAGACCATACTCCAGGATTTGGCTCTGCCGCCAAATATATCGCATCAAGCATGCTTGAGATAGCCCATGATACCTTTATCTATGCTGTTAAGAGTGTGACAATCGTTGAAATCATGGGACGTGACGCAGGATGGCTCACTGCCGCTTCCGCTCTCGCACGTAATGAGTACAATACAGCGCCTCAGTTCATATATCTGCCTGAGGTGGATTTCGACAAGGACAAATTTGTTGCCGATATAAAAGAAGCCCTTACGCACACTAACAATGTGATAGTTGCCGTATCCGAAGGAATACATGACGCAGACGGCTCATACATTACATCATCAAAGGCCGCATGTGACCAGTTCGGACACCAGCAGCTAAGCGGTGCCGGAAAAGCTCTTGAGTTCATCGTGAAAGAAAACATCGGTGTCAAGGTGCGCTCTGTAGAGGTAAATGTGCTCCAGCGCTGTGCCTCACACCTTGCATCATTAACCGATATCGAGGAATCTTTTGCTCAGGGTAAAAAGGGTGTCACTATTGCAGCAGAGGGTGTGACCGCATCAATGGTATGCTTAAAGCGCATCTCAAATAATCCTTATCAGGTGGAATACACATATTCTGCTATCAAGGATATCGCAAACGAGGCCAAGTCTGTGCCAAGAGAGTGGATCAATGATGCTGGCAATGATGTGAAGCCTGAGCTTATCGAATACTTAAAACCACTTATTCAGGGAGAAACCGCTGTAGCCTACAAGAATGGTCTGCCTGACTATATGGATGTGTCACATCTTCACAAATGTAACTGATTTTAGCTGCCGCCTACACCCCCGGTGTGGGCAGCAACAGCATATCTCCAAGGAGGTCGATTTACATGAAGAAAAAAGTGCTTATAACCTGCGCCGTTGTGCTTGGTGTGCTTTTGGCTGTTTATCTTGGCTTTGCCTTTTATTTTAGTAGCCACTATCTGTTCAACACAAAGATTAACTCTGTAAAATACGCAGGGAAAACTGCAAAAGAGGCATTAGAAAAAAATACAGCCCTAAGCCGCGACTATCTGCTCACAATCACTGATAGAAAAGGCAACAGCTTTTCACTTAAGGGACCTGATTTTTCCTATGAATATGTCTCAAACGGTGACGAGGAGCAAATCCTAAAAAGCCAGAATGCTTTTACATGGCCTGTCAGTCTCTTCAAAGCTCAAAACTATACTCTAAAGGGTTCGTCCAAATATGACGATGCCGCTTTGGCGGAAAAGCTCGAGGCTCTTGATATTTTCAGTGATGACTACATTGAAAATCCGGAGGATGCCCATATCGAGATAAAAGACGGCAAATACGATGTGATTGAAGAGAAAAATGGCTGCAAGCCGATATATGACAACATCCTTGCCGAAGTAAAGGACGCCCTGGACAACGAGCTCCCAAAGCTTACCTTAAGTGATGACTGTTATGAAGCTCCAAAAATCACCAAAAACAGTGATACTATCAAAAATGAAAAAGAAGCCCTCGACAAATACACCGCTTCAACCGTCACTTACAAAATTGAAGGTGCCGACGAGAAGCTTGACTCAGCCAAAATCCTTGATATGCTAAGCATCTCAGATGACGGCAGCGTAAGCATAGATGATGCCAAGGTCACTAAATATGTCCAGCAGCTTGCTTCCAAGTACAATACCTTCGGCCGCAAACGCTCATTCAAGACATCGTCCGGTGATACTATTGAAATAGGTGGTGGAGACTACGGATGGGTAGTCAGCAAGAAAAATGAGAAAGCCCAGCTCCTTTCAGATTTAGAGGGAGGCAAGCCAGTGGAAAGAGAGCCTGTTTACGAGCAGACAGCACTCTACCGAGGCGCTGACGACATAGGTAATACATACATAGAGATTGACTACACAAAGCAGCACATGTGGTATTACAAGGATGGTGCTCTCCAGATGGAGTCTGATTTCGTATCAGGTAATCTCGCCCGTCAGAATGGTTCCGTAGATGGTGTATACAAGATTGTTTACAAGCAGAGAAATGCTACTCTTGTCGGCGAGGGATACTCTTCTCCTGTCAGCTATTTCATGCCGTTTGCCTACAATATAGGTATCCATGATGCCAGCTGGCGTGATACCTTCGGAGGAACTATTTACAAAACCTCCGGCTCACACGGATGTATCAATGTGCCGCCTGCTTTTGCAGAGCAGCTGTTCAACGCTGTGGATAAGGGCACTCCTGTTGTTGCCTACTACAGAGAGGCTGTCACTCTGACAAACAATGCTGCAAAGATGTCCAATGCATACTCGTATGTGGCTCCTGATGCTGCACAATAATTAATAATATTGGCCCGCCCGGCAGAGGTGCTCCCGACGAGCTAACGCTACGCAGCTAAGGTACTGTACGAATTATGCTTTTTATGGTTTCTATGCTTGACGAAACCGTCGAAACGCGCCGTCCATGGCGCGGTTTCTCCTTGCCCCGACGTCCATGCCGGGGCATTTCTGCGTTTCATGGGCATAATTCTACAGTATCTAAGCTGCTGCGCTAGCCGCTCTTTCGGGAGCACCTCTGCCGGGCGGGCCAATCCCCATGTGCCGGTCGCTTTTTCTTACTCTTTCGCTATATTCATGCGATTCTTCCATCTGAAAGTGTGTTAAAATCTGCTTACATTGAAGTATTTTCCACTACTCCAGTAACAAAATGTCAATAGTTGTTTAATCATTGCCTGCCACTTTATCAAGAAGTCTTGCGGAAGTCCGCTTT
>ERZ1023701.321-NODE-321-length-16467-cov-13.077017_pt1 | contig 16467 bp, 9 predicted proteins | sample MGYA00380350_ERZ1023701 | MGnify/ENA primary metagenome ERZ1023701 (study PRJEB33179, sample SAMN07449025) | human gut metagenome | biome: Human-gut; feature: Human associated habitat; material: Faeces | host: Homo sapiens | place: India:Kasaragod | collected... | reverse complement strand
ATGTATCTTTGCTTGCTGTCAAATGCATCTATGCTTGCTGTCAAATGTATCTATGCTTGCTATCAAATGAATCTTTGCTTGCTATCAAATGAATCTTTGCTTGCTGTCAAAGATGTTTTCTTGCTATCAAAAACTCAATATCCTTTGCTGACATTGCTCCATAAGCCACTTGGGGGTACTTGTAGCTCCACAAATGCCAACGGTATGCACATCGTCCGTAAACCACGCCTTGTCTATCTCCTCAGGACTTTCTATCTGATAACTGTTAGGATTGACCGTATGACACTCCTTGAAAAGCACCTTGCCATTGCTCGACTTACGTCCCGACACAAACAATATCAGATTGTGCTTGGACGCAAAGGCGGCAATATTAGGCATGCGGTTAGCCACTTGCCTGCAGATGGTATCAAAGCTCTTGAACGTAGCCCCTGGCTGTATGTGCTGCTGAATATAGTCTATAACACGATGAAATCCGTCAAGCGACTTGGTAGTCTGCGAGTAAAGATAGATATCGCGCGAGAAGTCGAGACGTTCCACATCATCCACCTTTTCCACAACTATAGCACGACTCTCTGTTTGCCCTACAAGACCAAGCACTTCAGCATGACCACGCTTTCCGAATATAACAATCTGCGCATCGGGATTGGTATCGTATTGTCGCTTTATACGGCGCTGCAAGGCAAGCACTACCGGACATGTTGCATCTATTATCTCAATGTCGTTGTTGCGTGCCATTGCATATGTCTCAGGCGGTTCGCCATGAGCACGCAACAACACCTTAACTCCATGCAGCTGGCTCATCTCATCGTGATTAATGGTTGTTAGGCCTTGTTCGTGCAGACGTTTCACCTCCATACCATTATGCACAATATCGCCAAGGCAATAAAGCTGGGTACCATTTGCCAGCTCTTCTTCTGCCTTCTTGATGGCTGTGGTAACACCGAAGCAGAATCCGCTGCCTTCGTCTATCTCGATTGTCAAATCTTTGTTCATATTGTTAATAATGTCGTTGATATGACTTTATCTACTCCGTAATAATCTTAATTGTAACCTTTGGCAGATTAGGGTCGTTAGTTATCATGAGTACACGTGGTTTAGAGCGTGCATTCTTGAGCTGACGCTGCTCAGCAGTAATCTTAAGCTTGGCAGTCTCACCCGGCTTTAGGTTCTGCTTGTTTAGCGACACCTGCAATCCTACTGTAAACATTTGCAGATTCTTTATTTTAAGCGTATTCTTACCGTCGTTGCGTATGATAATCTCACCCTTAAGCTTCTTCTTGCCGTTGAATGCACCAAGATTAAGTTCTGTGGTCGACAGATTCATACGTGGAGCATTGGCAAGCTGCGATGCTGTAAGATTGTCAAACTTAGGCAAAAGCACTGCCGATACCTCAAGCTCTTTCTCATGACTTACACGGTCGCCAGGGAATGCACCAAGGAATACTGAAGTCTGTGTCAGTCCCATATCCTTCAGACGCTTAGAATCAAGCGTTACGGTAACAACACCACTATGTTGTGGAGCTATCTTCGAAGGCGAAACCTCAGCAGTAAGGTAATCGGGCAAGTGCATAACAACCGGCTGTATAGTCTCATCGGTAGTGTTGCGTATATGTATCTTCTTCTGCGGACGCTCACCACGGTTTACATCGTCAAACTCTATGCCATTGCAATCGCTCTGAATATTACCAAGCATAAAGTCGTACTTGCCGCCAAAGTCAACAATCTCTCTAACCACCTGTCCACGCATACGCAACAGCAGCGGTTCGTCGTTGCCCTCGGTATAAATATCCACAAGTTTGTCGTAACGTCCCATTGTCTGTGCATCGTATGTAACACGCACGATAAACTTGCTATCGGCAGGAATCGTTCCCTTAGGATATTCCACATCGGTGCAACCGCAACTCATACGAATATCAGTGATGCGCGTTGGACGATTGCCCTTGTTTATTACTTCAAACTCGGCAGTTGCCGGCGACTGATAGACAGTCTGTCCGCAGTCGACAATAGTATTGGCTGTCACTATCTTCTGAGCACTCGCTGCGAGTGCCACCAAGAAGAGAGATGCAGATATAAATAGTTTCTTCATATTTCTATATATCAATTGTTTTTAACATTCAATGTCACAGCCTTGGTACGTGCCATAAACTCTGGCGAATAAGCACATTGCACGGTGCATTTACCAGTTTGGTAGATGCCACAACGGTCTACATAATAGGTTGTCTCCACAACATGCTTGCCCTTGGCAAGGCGTGCGAAGAAGTAGTTTGTGGCATTGTCCTTAGGCTGACAATAATATCCATAACCATATCCAGACAACTGTTGTGCCGGCTCAAGACATGCAGCACGGTGGTCAGACAGCTGAACAAAGTCGTAGTCGCGGTCGGCAATCACTGTTAGACGTACCGTAATACGGTCGCCTACATTAAGCTGTACATTGCCATTGTCAAGTTTTGCACCATTCTTAAGCACATCACGCAGCACCTTCATGCCCATTGTTGCGTCAGCAACATCGGCTGTTGGCTGCATAAACTGAGCGTAAGCAGCACCCCAAGATGTACCGGTAGACGTCTTTTCTATAGTTAGCGAGCGCATATTATCGCCCGTCTTAGCCGACTTTACATAACCAAGTGCTGCTGTGGCTTTAGGCATAGCCAACTTCTGTCCGTTTACTTTTATCACTGCAGGCTGTCCTGCATTCTCGATAAGCGAAGTAATATTACCATCCAAGAAGGCATAAACAGCATTGACCGAGTTGAGCGGTGTATCCCAAGCCTGTGTGCGCTTAGACTGCAACAGCCAACGTTGCATTTCCGAAATAGTATTGGCATCGTTTGGCTGCAAAGCCTTTAATGCCTCAATAGCAGCTACCTGCGACGGTATGCGATAGTCGAACCATGAGTAAAGGGCCTTAGGTGTGTCGAAATATCGACCCATATCCTCCTTGTATACTGTGTACTGACGTATGCTTTCCAGCAAGTCGGCAGCCTGCTTGCGATGATTATTTCCCGCCAACACAACAGCCGACACAGCCTTGCCGTATATAGAGAATTCGGTGTTCTGTGCAGCAAGACGTGATATAAGGTAGTCGAAGTTGCGCTTTGCCGACTGCTGCATATCTCGTCCTGCAAGTGTAGAGGCATAAAGATACTGTACAGCAAGCTCGCTTGGGCGCACGTTCTTAACTTTGCCTTTGCTCTCTATCTTCTTCATTTCCTTCACCTCACGTGCCATCTGCTTGTCCATATAGGCAAATGCGGTACGTACAATGGTCTTGGTTTCATTCTGTTCGCCAACCATATGGTTAAGACGGGTCAGAGTCTGTAGAACCGACATCGTCATATAAGGCGAACCTTCCATTCCTTTCCACCATGCAAACGAGCCATCAGCATTCTGCAAACGCGAAAGACGCAATAGGTTGTCGGCAAGACGGTAATTGATTTGCGACTCATTAAAGTAGCCCATCAACTGTTGTTTCTGTTCCGATTCGCGGTCTGCGTCAAGCAACCATGGTGTCTCTGCAAGTACTATTTGCTTCAAACTTTCATTCTTCTGCAATGCACTTTGCAATGTTGAGCCTCCATTCTGCGATGCATCATTCTTCCACAACTCCATTGTCTGCTTGATTACTGGTGTAGACTGCATCAAGTGACGTCCGATAGAGTTGGCATAATATGCTGTAGCGAGCGAGATAGCATTGTCTCCATCTGGATTAATCATCGAAGGTAGAGCCTGAACCACAAGCCAAGCAGGCGAGTTGGTATACTCCACAGTCAGTTTATTGCTCTTATCATTTACAGCAAACATTTTATTTAGGTCAAGATGCAGTGTGCCAGGTTCGTTCTGAGTAAATGCAATGGTGTTGGTAACCAACTCTCGACTGGGCAAAACTGGCATATAATGCTGCTCGCCATCGCTATATCCACGTCCCGAAGCTACGATGCGACATATCAGCAGTCCGTCGTTCTTTATCTTTGACATGTCAAAATCGAAGTTGGCTGCTATGGTCTCGCCTGCCTTGACCACGAACTTGTGGTCGGCATGGTATACTTCCTTGCCTGTCTCAGGATTGATAAACGATAGTCGTGCCGTGCCGTCAACCTGTTTATCCGACGTGTTTGATACACGTGCCAAGATTATTCCACTATCTGTAGAACGTACAAAGCGTGGAACATTAGGCTGTACCATAACAGTCTTCTTGGCTACAGATGTGGCTGATATCATGCCGCTGTTCATCTGGACATCGTGTGCCAAACCATACAACTGCCATGTTGTGACACTTTCAGGCAGCGTGAAGTTTATAGAAACATTGCCCTTGTCGTCGCTTATTAAGCCTGGATAGAAGAAAGCTGTTTCCTCAAGATTCTCGCGAACCTGTTCGGTTAGCACTTTACTTGAGCTTTCTTTATCGGCAGAACCAACCGCCGGCAACATCCGAGATGTATTGACAGAAACATCTTCATCGGCTACACGATCGGTATCAATAACACCTGCGAATATCTTATTCTTGCCTTTTCGTGATGCAGCATTATCACGTACATACATAGGACGAGACACGGAAAGCTCTTCCTTAGCCATCAACACCTCGCCATAATTGGTATACAAAGACTGATAACAGAAGCGGCTGAAGTCGAGCGAGCGCTCGTTGAGGAATCGCATAGGTGCCTCACTGTATGCATATACGTTACGGTTGTATACACCGTTCCACGACAACCAAGGCACATTGGCATATACCGGTAGGCTGAACGAGATGTTATGACTGCGTAACTGGTCAAGCGACTTGTCGTACATTGTTGCAAGCAGTTGTGCACGTGCTGGTGTTCCATCTGGGCGTGTTATGTTGAGCGTCCATGTTTCGCGCTGTCCTGGAGTAAGACGGTCGCGGAATGTAGTCCACTTAATATTGAGACGAGTGTCAGGCAATGGTCGCTGTATTTTAGCTGTATGTTTGTAGCTCCGACCATTCTTTACCCAAGCCACAGACAGGGTGACACCATCGCCCCACTCTTCCTTATAGCTTATAGCACGTGTGCGAAGCTCGTTGTGTAGGTCGGCTCTGCCTTCTTCTATTATCTTATCGCCTGAGATAATGGTATATACCACATGCTGTATGCTGTCAGTCGAACCAAGTTGTATATACACTGGGCTGCCATCAGCAGGGAATTGTTCTGCCGACAGATAGAACCAGTCGTGTGTCTCTACAGGTGCCTTACTATCTTGCAAAGTAAAGGTAACGAACGAGGTTGTCAATGTATCCGTACCACAAACAGCTATAAGATTATGACGAGCAGAAGCTAAGGCTGCGGCATCGAGCTTTGCCGGTGTGTTGGCTTTGCATGTATAGCTGTTGTTGTCGATAGTATAGGTCACGATGCCGTCGATTGGCTCGCCCGCATTGTTGCGATAGGCAAAGGTTATGGTTGTCAAACTATCACGCAACGACTTCTCCGGAATATCGCATGTAAGCATAGTAGGATAATCGCTCAACGGAAGTGAGGTCTCGCCATGACGTGTCTCGCCTGCAACGTCGGTAACATCGGCTGTTATGTCGAAGTTGAAGTAGCGTTTGGGATGCTCGTCGTAGGTCTCTGGCATAACCATAGGCACAGCAACAGTGAAGGTTCCGTCGGCTGATGTTTGCAGAGTATCTACCAAAACGGTCTCGCTCTTGATGTCGTTATCGGCATAACGCCAATAAACTGAGGGGCGACGCACAACTCTTACAACAGCCTTTGCACCCTGAACAGGCACACCAGCAAAACTCTTTGCCGTGGCATTAAAGCGAACTGTATCTCCAACAGCATACTTGGTTTGAGGTTTCTCAAAGTCTACCTTGAATGTTGGTCGTTTATACTCCTCAACAGAGAAATTAGTGTAGATGTTATTGCCAAGGTCGCTACGCAAAGTGTATATACCCGTCAAGCCACCCTCAGGCAAAATAAAGTCGGCAGAAGCCATACCAAACTCGTCAGTTGTTACAGTACGCTTGGCTATTTCCTTACGATTGGCATCACGCAGTGTTATAGTCATCTGCTTGCCCGAAAGTGCCTCACCCTTATACACCTTATTATTATATGTATAGGCAATAGCTGCTGCATGCACCGTCTGACCAGGTCTATATATGCGGCGATCGGTGTAAATATTGGTCTTAGTTACATTTGCCTTGTTGCCGTAATAATAGAAACGACCTCCCATAGATGTGCGCGGAAAAGCTTTGTCCTCGTCTGTATACACACGGTATGCACGTGGCTCAGAGGCTTTATACTCTACATATGCCTCTCCATTTACGTCTGTTGTAAATGTCTTAACGTGCTCTTTGCCGTCGCGGTCTATCGACATTACCACATCAACCTTTGCTCCTGGCACAGCAGTACCAGTTGTGGCGTTGAGCACAGCCACACGACACTTCTTGCCAGGAAGCATCTCTATAACAGGATATAGATTGCTTACACGCAGCAAACGACGCTCAACCGGCATACTTACGTTGTCGGTTGATACCTCTACAAGATACATACCTGTGCGCAACCCTTTTATTTCCAGGGTGTCGCTTATGGTCTTGTATGCCGGCATACCTACATAATTGCGTACGTCGGTCAGTACCGGATCTGTAGAAACAATGTGTCGACGAAGACGTGCATAATCCTTGTCATTGCTGGGGTCAAGATTGGTTGTGCCGTCAATATTCAAAAGGCTGGCGCTGACACGTATCTGCCCTATATTGTTAAGCCCCATCACCATCACCTTACGTGTTACACCTGGCAATGCTATTTCGCCACCAAGCGAAGCATGGAAAGAAGGCAATGTGAGGCGACGTTGGGCATTGCGCAGAATGTTCATACGTTGCCATGCCCCCCACTTCATAAGGGCATAGTTTATATAACTCATCTTCTCTTCTGCCGAAATGTCTTCGGCATTCTCCATATAAGCATAACGTTCTATAGCCACCTCGCCACATGGCAGGAGGTCGCCATACTGGCGCACCAATGAGTCAAGCGACATTATGTACTTCGACTTCTTCACTCGTCCCTCGTCTCCTGCACGGCGCGACTTCTTTACAAGCTCAAGCGCCGTGAGCAATGCACCCTCACGCTTGCCATGCGATGCATAATAGTCGTGCATTGTACGATAGTCGCCTGCACGCATACCTATTACATGCAATAGGTCGTCATAATAGTATTTGGAGTCGACACCATCCACCACAAATGGCTCATATCCTGTGGCATAGGCAGATGCAAGTGCATCGGGATGTGCCATAGACTTGGCATAATACTCCTTTCCTATATCTACACCGTCATCAAGCAATCGTCTATTGTCGGTATATACCGAACCCAGCACCGACTGATAAACTGCGGCAAGCACATTATCGCCACTGCTTACAGCAGTCTGTTCGGCATATTTAAGACGTTCTATAGCTGGCAACAGTGAGTCGGGCGACATCATTGTCTCATATCCGGCAATAGACACCTGTGCCTTAAGCAATTGTCCATATTCATGCTCTCGTTGTGCCTTGTCGGTTATTTGGGCAAGCACCTTGAGTGCCGACTGTGGATGATCCTTCTGCATGGCAGAGTCGAACTGCTTCCAAAGGGATGTATATGAGTCGGCTATAGCTGCCAATGGCATGAGCATAGCTACAACCAATGAAATGAGTCTTGACCTTTTCATATTCTATAATTTTTCTGTTTTCTCGTATAATGGCTTCTGGGGTGATATATTGCATGATATTTGAGCATATCATATACAAAGATAGCGGAAATATGCAAAACAACAAAACAAATACGGCTTTTTATTGATAATTATCCATATTAACCATCAATAAAGACAAAAGAAAAGAATAGATGACAATTATATAAAATCCATATCTTGTTTCTTGTTTTTTCAAATATTAAATTGTAACTTTGCCACAACAATATGGACAACGAACTTGCTCGTACCTGAACTTTATATAATATCTAATATAACTTTATTTACACCATGCATCAATTACATCGTTATACATCCAGCCTGTTAAGGGCTGTCCACTTGTTCTGCATTGCGACGATAGTATTTGTCGCAAGTGTTGCCGTTTCGTCTTGCGATAACGACGACGACCAATTTCCGGTATATCCTCTTAATCGTCCTAACGCCATAGTTACGGTTAAACCATCTGCCGACGGCTCTACATTCTATATGCAACTCGACGATTCTACACGCCTAACCGCTACCAACATGCAAGCTGCTCCTTATGGCAAACGCGAGGTAAGAGCTTTTGTCAACTATAGACTGCTTACACAACCTGCCGACAAGCGCAACTATGAGGTATATATCAACTGGATTGACAGCGTGCTTACAAAGCCTATGATTGAATATCCTGCCACCAGCGAGACTGATGCAATGCACTTAAGAAAGGACCCTGTAGAGATAATGCGCGACTGGACAGTTAGCGAGGATGGCTATCTTACCATACACTTCCGCACATTATGGGCAGCCAACGGCACTCCACATTACGTTAATCTTGCTGCAACAAACGCTGCAAATCCATACGACCTTACTTTCTTTCACGACGCACAAGGTGTAAAGGGTGGATATTGGGGCGACGGTATTGTAGCATTCCGACTTGACCAACTGCCCGATACTGGTGGCAAGACTGTAGACATGACATTGCATTGGACATCATTCAGTGGCGAGAAGAGTGTTACATTCAAGTATTCCACACGCCATACAACAAACAAGATACAAGGCTTGAGTTTTGCTCAAAGCGGACAGTTTGAAAAGGCTTTACACTGATTATACATATAATATATAAAGATAACATACACTTAAACATACTAAAATCAAATCAAAGAAACAATGGAGAAAACAACAGTAAAACTCCCAAGCAAGAGCCTCAAGAGCAATGCCAAGGACATGTTCTTCATCACATTCGGCATTTTTCTATATGCCGTAGGCTATTGTGCCTATACATTGCCTGAGAAATTGGTTATGGGCGGTGTGGCTGGTGCATCGGCACTTATCTACTATGCCACTAACATCCCTGCCGGTACATCTGTGCTTGCGCTTAATGTCTTGATGCTTGTCATTGCCATGTCGGCACTTACTAAGCAATTCTTCTGGCGCACAATCGTTGGTGTAGGCATATTGTCTTTCATGATTAGTGTATTGCAGCCTTTCTTTGCTACATTTCCTATTATGACTCCAGGCGAAGACAAATTCATGCATGTACTAATCGCTGGCGTTCTTTGTGGTGCAGGTCTTGGCATTGTATTCTCACACAATGGCTCTACTGGCGGTACTGATATCCTCACTATGTTGCTCAACAAGTACTTCCGTCTCAGCTTTGGACGTGCCATGCAGTTCGTAGACTGTATCATCATATCTTCGTCATACATCCTCTTCCACAGTATGGAGACCATCATATACGGTATTGTTTTCACTATCACCGCTACCGTAACATGCGACTATATTGTAAACGGTACACGACAGACCGTGCAGTTTCTTATCATCTCTAAGAAACATAAGGAGATTGCCGATGTTATCAACCACCGTGTTAATCGTGGCGTTACTGTTGTTGACGGAAAGGGATGGTATAGCCAAAACGATGTTAAAATGCTTATTGTGCTTACTCGTAAATACGAGTCACAGGATGTGTTCAACCTTATCAACGAAATAGATCCGGATGCTCTTGTGTCGCAGACTTTCTGCCACGGCGTATTCGGCGAGGGATTCGACAAGATTAAGTAAGCCCATAAGTTTAAGGCTACACAATGATGCAATCTATCGATCGTAAAATACTCAAAATAGCTCTTCCGTCTATTGTCAGCAATATAACGGTGCCATTGTTGGGACTTGTCGACACTGCCATATCTGGTCATATGGGGTCGGCTGTATACATAGGTGCCGTAGCTGTAGGCAGTATGATATTCAATGTTATATATTGGATTTTTGGCTTTCTACGTATGGGTACGAGCGGTATGACATCTCAAGCCTATGGCCAACGCAATCTCGATGGTGTGGCTTCATTATTAGCACGCTCCATCGTCGTTGCATTGGGCATAGCCTTTATTATAATCCTTTTACAGACTCCTATCTGCAATATTGCCTTGGCTTTTATCAATCCTGACAGCCCAACAGCTTTGGCTGCACGCACCTACTTCAGTATTTGTATATGGGGCGCACCGGCTATGTTGTGCCTTTACAGTCTTACGGGATGGTACATAGGCATGCAGAACACCCGCCTGCCTATGATGATAAGCATACTGCAAAATGTGGTAAACATTGTGGCAAGCCTACTGTTTGTCTATGCTTTGGATATGAATATAGAGGGTGTGGCTCTTGGCACACTCACAGCACAATGGTTTGCTATCGTTGTGTCGCTATTGCTGTGGACCAATACATACGCCAAGCGGTTGTTCCATCGAATTCGTTGGAACAACATTATCAATGGTGCTGCCATGCAACGCTTCTTCACCGTAAACCGCGACATCTTCTTGCGTACACTGTTTATTGTATCGGTCAACTTCTATTTCCTCTCTGCCGGAGCTGCCGAGGGTACTATTGTGCTTGCCGTCAACACTCTGCTTATGCAACTATTCACACTATTCTCTTATGTTATGGATGGTTTTGCATATGCAGGAGAGGCGCTTTGTGGCCGACTGTATGGTGCTGGCAACCATCAGGAGTTTAACAAGACCTTGTACCGTCTGTTTGGTTGGGGCATAGCACTGTCTACTATATATACATTAGTATATGCCATAGGCGGTTCTGCCTTTCTATCATTGCTTACCAACGATGCTGATGTTATAGCAGCCTCAACAAGTTATCTGCCTTGGGCTGTGTTCATACCGTTATGCGGCATGGCTGCCTTTGTATGGGATGGTGTGTTCATTGGCACCACATCAACACGCGGCATGCTATTGTCATCGGCCTTGTCTGCCCTACTCTTCTTCATCGTATACATATCATTGCGTTATCAACTGCACAACCATGCCTTATGGCTCGCCTTCCTTGTATACCTTGCAGCAAGAGGATTGGCGCAGACCATTATCTTCAAACGTAGTCAACATTTATAGCTTACTTACCCTTGTCAAACACCACTGTATACAGCACAGGCAGCACCGTGGCAATGAGCACCATGGAGATGAGCGTGCCAAAGAACACCACGGCTGCCATTGGCGACCACAACGTATTGTTCTCAAGCATCATAGGCAATACGCCTACCGATGCTGCTGCAGATGTAAGGAATATTGGACGCATACGGCGCTCGCCTGCCTGGAAGGCAGCTTCTCGCACCGACAAGCCTTTATCTCGACGCAACTCTTCAGCATAGTCGAGCATAATTATGCCATTGCGCACCAAGATACCCATCAAGCTTACTACTCCCAAGATACCAGTTATGGACATATCATAACCCGTAATAAGCAGTCCTACAGCAGCGCCAAACACACATAACGACATTGACGACAAATTGACAAGAGCTAAGGATATGCGCTTGAAGTGGAATAGCAAGATAAAGAAGATTATGAACACGGCTATCAACACACCTGTAGATACCTGTGGCAACGTCTCTGTATCCTTCTCCAACATTCCACCAATATGAACCTCTACATCCTTTGGCAACGACAACTTAGCCACACTTGCCTTCACTTGCTTAGCAAGACAGTCGGCATTATAGCCGCGCATAGGTTCTGCCACTACCGAAATAGTACGCACACCATTACGGCGCACTATACAACCGTCTGTAAAGTCGGGGGTTATAGTGGCAAACTGTCGTAGCGGTACCGATGTTGTTCCACCCATAACGGGTATATATTCGTTACCTAACGATGTAAACTGGTTATTGTCCTTATGGTCGGCTTTAAGTACAACACCTACTGGATAATCGCCTTCCCACAATGATGTAATAGGCACACCAGGACCATAATGCACGGCAAGACATGCTGTAAGCAGTGCCTTGTTTATGCCAAGACGGTTCGATTCTGTTTCGTTTAGCGTTATGTTAACACCTGGTTGTGGCTCCTCAAAATTAGTTCTTACAAGCTGCAAGCCTTCTGTCTCACGCATGCAGGCAGCCACCTTGTCGGCAGCCTTACGTAATATATTAAGACTATCGCCACTTATACGTATCTCTACAGGATAGGCTGCATTGTTGTAGTCCATCTGTTTAAAGCGCACATAGGCATCGGGAAAATACTGGGCATAACGATCGGCATACTCGTCGAGCACTTTTGCAGTCGACTCATTATCTACAGTATTTACGATAAGCTGTGCAAAGTTAGTGCCTCCTATCTGCGGTGCATATGTCACGTTGAAGCGTGGCGAACCCTGTCCTATAAATGATGTTACAGCCGTCACTCTTTTATCTCGTTTTAGTATATGTTCTAACGAGTCTGTCACCTCGGCTGTGCGTTGGACTGTAGTGCCATTGGGCATAAATATCTCTACAGCAAACTGGTCGCGCTCCTCAAGTGGCATCATACGTTGTGGCACCATCATGAACAACATCACTCCAAACACAACAATACTCAATCCAGCTAACAATGTTAGTCTGGGATGGCGAAAGCATCTTGTAAGCAACCATGTATATCCGGCTTGCAGATAGTCGAGTGGCTTACGGCGACGATTGGCTGCGTTGTTCTCCTTTATACCCTCGTGTATAAAGGTGTATTGAAGATAAGGTGTGAGTATAAGCGATACCGTTAGCGATACACTTAAGATGATGAACATTGCCCACGGAAACGACTTAACAAAGTCGGCCATTTCGCCCTTCATAGTGAAGAGGAAAGGGAAGAATGTCAAGCTTATGGACAACGTAGCAGACAATACCGACATAAAGAACTCGCGTGGTGCTGCTATCGAGGCATGCCATCGCGACATGCCATGACTAAGTTTCTCCATATAGTTGTCTATGATAACAACCGAATCGTCTACAACCATACCGAGCGTTACGATTAATGCGGCAAGTGTAACTGTATTAAGCTCAAAACCGAATATATAAAAAATGCCCACCGAACTAAATATGGTTATAGGTATCGACATGGCTGACACTTCTGCTACACGACGCGGCATAAGCAACACAACGACAATGATTACGGATATAACGGATATCAGCAACTCACGAAGAAAATTTACAACAGACTCGCTCACCACCCTACTTTGGTCGGTTATTATGCTTAGACGCACCTCGTTTGGCAGTTCTTGCTTAAAGTCGTCTATTTGCTTGCGTACTTCCCTACCCATCTTTACAATGTCGTTGCCAGGGCGCATCTCTACCGAAAGCAGCACACATTTCTTGCCATTCGACTTGATGTACTTGTCCATCTGCGGATATTCGCGCACTATACGTGCAACATCTTTCAGGCGTATTACATCGCCTGTAGGTGTAGAATAAACAATCTGGTTTGCCACATCAAGCTCCGAATTATACGCATCGTTGATGTGTATAGGCGCTGTGGCAGAACCATCCTCTACCGATCCGCTATAAGTTGTCAATCCCTGCATGGCAAGCGAGTTGAGTATGGTGAACGACCCAATGCCATACTTTGCCATCTTTTGCTGGTCAAGATATACCGTAAGCTGCTCCATCTGCAATCCGTATGTGCGCAAATTGGAAATGGCATCAATACGGCGCAAGCGCGACTTTAGGTTGTCAAGATATTCTCTCAATTCGCGATAGGTCTTCTGTCCCGATTCTATAGTTATAAGCAATGCAGATGTTTCTGCAATGTCGTCTACAGCCTGAACAGCAGCCACCGACGATGGCAACTGCATCTTAAAAGCCGATAGACCATGCTTGAACTTTGACCAAAAGGCATCCTTGTCTTCTATATCAGCGTTCAGCTCCACATATACTATAGCCATCCCGTCCTTAGTCTGCGAGTATGTTTTGTCCTTGCGCACCTCCTTGTAGCCAAACACAAAGTCTTCGAGTGGTTTTGTTACACGCTCTTCTATTTCCTGAGATGTACTGCCTGGACATACAGCCACTACGGCTCCCTGCCTAATGGTAAACACAGGCATCTCCTGTTTAGGCATATTCACAATTCCAGCCAATCCCATTACCACAAGCATACCCATAAGTAGGAGTATGATGTTGTGGTAGCACATTGCCGACTCTATAAAACTGCGCTTCATCAAACGATTTGGCTTACGCTTTATCCTGGCACGTATATGTTCGTGTAAATCTGTATCCTTCTTCATCTTGACAACTCCTAATTCTTAATTCTTAAGTCTTGGCCTTCGCTAACCTTCTGGCTTCCTTCTGTTATAACCTTGTCGCCTGCCTTTAGTCCAGATGTTACGATGACACCTCCTTCAACAAAGTTGCCTATGATTATATACTGCTGATGTGCCTTTCCAGCTACAGCGAGCCATACAAAACGACGGTTGTCAGAATCTAACTTTACGGCATTAAGCGGAACTGCCAATGTTCCAACAGACGATTGCGACACCTCTGCCATTTCTACACTGCACACCATTCCAGGCATAAGCTTTCCGTCACTATTTACTATGCCAAGCTTCATGCTGTATGTATGCGATACGGCATTAGCTTCAACGCCTTTCTCCTTAACCACAGCCTCATAGCTCTTGCCACCCACTGCCTTTACGCTTACACGGGCTCTTGCACCCACCTTTATAGACGATACCTCTCCCTCTGGCACCGACATCTTTACGTCTACGCTCGATATGTCGACAAGTCTATATATCTGTTGACCTGCCATAACATTCATACCTCGTTCTGCTGTACGCTCGGATATAACACCCGAGAAAGGCGCCACAAGCGATGTGCGTTGCAATTGGGTACGTGCCAAACGTTCTGACGATTGTGCCTGTTCAAGCTTTGTTTGTATCTCTACCCAACGTATGTCCGACACCACTCCTTGCTTATGCAGAGGTTCAAACCTACGATAGGCATCTTCTGCCTGATGCAATGTGGTAAGCGTTAGCTGATGTGCATCGCGCAATGTTACGGGGTCGAGTGTAGCAAGCAACTGTCCTTTAGACACATGGTCGCCTTGATCTACCATAAGTCTAAGTACATTGCCTGGCACCTCAAAGCTTAATGCTGTGCCCGAACGCTCTACTATACTACCTACATACTCGCTACTAACACCACTATCAGTTCCGCCAACTGTAACAACCGATACTGCAACTGGTGCCTTAGGGGTATTATCCTTCTTGTTGGCGCATGCCCAAAGTAGCATCACTGCAACAATCAATACCGGATATAGAAATGCTAACGACTTGTTTTTCATATCTAACACAATCTTTTTTATTAAATATATGCCATTGGCAAACGTTATCAACAACAATGCAAAAGTAATATTTTTCCTAATAACACAAAAACGGAACACCACAAAAGTGATGCTCCGTTCTATTTTTTTATACCACGTCAATGATTATATCTTCCGTCCCTATCTTCCGCCAATCAAAGGTATCAATCAATTCCTGTGCCGATATTGGGGCTGATGTCTGGGTCAGTCTGGCTGCATGTGCAAGCATTCCTATTATCTGCTCTGCCGAATAACGCTCGCGCAACGATTCCATGTCAAGACTTTTGTCGCGCTTCGACAATCGCTGACCAGCTGTATTGCACAACAATGGCAGATGTATAAAGTTAGGAGAAGAAAAACCAAGTTGATTAGCCAAATATATCTGTTGTGGCGACGACAGTATGAGGTCGCGCCCACGCACCACCTCATTTATGCCCATCAATGCATCGTCTACTACTACCGCAAGCTGATAAGCCCATGCCCCATCCTTACGGCGCACTATAAAGTCGCCGCATTGCACGGCAAGGTCTACTGTATGCATACCATAATGACCATCAGTAAAGCTAATCACTCCCTCGCCCACTGGCGGCACCTTCATACGTATTGCCGCAGGACCGCTGTGTATTCCAGATGGCAGATTACGGCATGTTCCCTTATAAACCACTCTACCGTCACTCTCGTGTGGTGCCTGTGTTGCAAGAATATCGGCACGTGTACAATAGCATGGGTAGGTCATGTCTTGCGCTTTAAGCATTTGCAGATAATGCTCGTATATGTTGCCACGCTGGCTTTGATAATAAGGTCCTTCATCCCACTGCAGTCCCAACCACTCAAGGTCGTCCATTATCAAGTCTGCCCATTGTTGTCGAGAGCGTTGCGGGTCAATGTCCTCAATACGCAATAGCCACTCTCCGCCTTTCGACTTAGCCGAAAGCCATGACAGCAAAGCACTGAATACATTGCCCAAGTGCATACGCCCTGTAGGCGAAGGGGCAAAACGTCCTTTAACGTTATTGTTGTTCATACTGTATATACTCATATGATATTAATAGGAGGTACGGTAAATATATTGGTCAAGCCTGATTAATATACCGGACGAGCCACTGGGGAATATATATATGAAAAAAGGAAGTTCCTTTTATAAGAACTTCCTTCTTGTTGGGTGGCAGGTGGGACTCGAACCCACGACATTCAGAACCACAATCTGACGCTCTAACCAACT
>ERZ1023701.313-NODE-313-length-16607-cov-74.744623_pt1 | contig 16607 bp, 15 predicted proteins | sample MGYA00380350_ERZ1023701 | MGnify/ENA primary metagenome ERZ1023701 (study PRJEB33179, sample SAMN07449025) | human gut metagenome | biome: Human-gut; feature: Human associated habitat; material: Faeces | host: Homo sapiens | place: India:Kasaragod | collected... | reverse complement strand
GATAACCAGTAAACTTTCCTCATTCTTCTCTCAAACACTTTTTATATGTACTTTCCCTTAAGGAAACTATGAGTTAGGATTTTTAACGTTACATTTTCATCATTCCCCCATGCGAAATCAAAATCAGATGCCCTTAGAAACACCACCGTTGATGCTTCTAAGGGCATAGTTTAAGACAATTACAATCTACTTTATCACCAGTTTATAATTACTTCCGTTGGCTCTACGAACTACGTAAATGCCAGGAGCATTTGGCTGCTCTATCTTCACGCCATCCAAGGTGTAATAGCCAATGATAGGCGAATTGCCATCTATCAAAGTATGATTGATGCCCGTTGACTGAGATACGCCTACGGCATAAATCTTCACGCAGTTTTCGGAAGCTGAAGCCGAAAGTGCCGCAGCTCGTGATAATGGGCGGCAAGCCGCTACCTGGTGAGCCTTTGCAGTTTCTGCATCATCAGCCATCTCCTGCTCGGCTCCATAGATATAAACGCAAGTTTCCTTACCTACACGATAAGCCACCTCGATGGTTCCCCTATCCGATTTAACAAAGGCCTGTGGTTCCGCCTCGCCCACCTTTACATTGAGCGTGTTGTTACCCACAGTCTTGCCATCTATCACCATCGTTCCGTCGCCGGCATTCACCTTTACGATTAATCCATTAAAGCGATTGGCAATATCCGATTTTCCTGGTGCCAAGCTGCCTATTCCTGCCACTTCGGCAGTTGTCATGGTAGAATTGAGCACGATACTTCCATCAGTACTGTCGTAGCCATCACCATCGCCCACTGTAACATAAACATCTCCAATCACCGCATCGCCCAAATCAGCTTCTTCTGAAATGCCTGCAGCAAACGAAGTTTTAGAATCCTTATCCATTACACCCACCTGGTTAACTGCCATCACCTTATCAGCAATATCTGGGAACTGAGCCTTATACTGCTCTACCAATTCGGCAGGCACCTTGATGGCAGCAACGCCTACATTCCAATGTCTAGCTTGTGGATGAGGTATTGGCGACATGCAAGTTATCACGCAATTTACCCCTTCTTTCAGCTCAAAATAGTAGATAATATCACCCTCTACATTAGCTGTAGAAGGAATATAAACCGTCTTAGCGAAAGGGCAAACATAGAAAGCTCCGTCTCCTACACTTGTAACGCCTTCTGGTAAAGAAATGGTCTCTAAGGCTGTTTGTCTAAATGCCCGACTTCCTATCGTTGTCAAACGAAGTGGCCAGTGGATATTTTTCAGAGAAGAACAGCCATAGAATGCATCATCTCCAATATATCTGATGCTATCAGATAAATTGATGGTTGTAAGATTCTTGCATCCATAGAAAGCAAATTCGTCTATTCGCTCCAAGCAAGCAGGAAGAGTTACCTCCGTGAACTCTCTACCAGAGAAAATTCCTCTCGGCAGGCGACGTACCTTATCACCTATGACAATCTTCTCCAGAGGTATATTTGACTCCATTAAACGCTCGCATTCGGCATTGATTGCATTATAGGTAAGGCTCCAAATATTTGAGCAACCATAGAAAGCACCACCACCAATATACTCCACCGTTTCAGGAATGGTTACCTTTTTAAGATTCTTGCATTGATAGAATGCCTCATCACCAATTCGCTTGAGTCCCGGCATTTCAGGCAGAGTCTTTATTTGCGTACCGGCAAAAACCCGGCTACCTATCTGCTCCACAGAAGCTGGGATATGGAATGCATTTCCTTGCGAGCTTTCAAAAAGTTCATCTGCCAATGTTACGGTTCCATCCTTGATAGTATATTCCTCGAGGTCTCTATCCACACACTGATAAGCCACTTTGCCAATATAGCGGATATGATTCTCTGGCTGAATATCGTTGACGAACGGGCAGTAAGAACTATAACCAGTAAAAGCAGTAGAACTGATATCACGAAGTGTAGATGGCAGATTTGCCTCCTTTACAGGCGAATTAGCAAAGGCTTTATCGCCAATATACTTCAAGCCCTCTCCTATCGTAATCTTCGTCAAATTCGGGCAGTCACTAAATGTTCCCCCCAGGATACTATCGCATGGCGTTGCCATCTCGATTTCGGTAATCGGAGTATTAGAAAAGGCGCCTGCACCTATTTCTACTTTTCTATCTAACTTAAGAGCCTGCAACGGAACATAACAGAATGCAGATTGACCAACATGCAGAAGGCTATTTGGAAGATTATCCAGCTCCATTTTTGAACAAAGACTAAAGGCATTATCACCCACAGAAGTAAGTTTCGCAGGGAAATTTATCGTTTCTAAAATAGAACAGCCATAGAATGCTTCTTTATTTATACGGCTCACTCCTTCTGGAATCTTCACACCTCTCAGGTTTTTGCAATCACCGAAAATATCTTCTCCTACTTCGGTCATGTTTTCTGGAAGCTTCACGACCACAAGATTCTCATTCTTGATGAATGCCCATGCCAGGTTATTACGGTAGCAATCGTATCGCTTGTAACCAAATCCTGCAGGTACTTGCTCTGTGCGATTCTCCTTGCTGAAGATATAATTATATATTTTTTGTTCCTCATGGAAACCCTTGGATGGAGAGTATGTTCTGTACACGGTTTCATCATACTCAAACTTCACCTTTTCCAGGTCAAGATAAGCAAGGCTTCCAACGAGTCCTTGGGCATCGGCAAGAAACTTCAGGTCTTCACCATTCATGGTGCCGGTAAGCACAAGTCCGTTTACCTCATCAGGATCCAAATCGAGAAGCTGCTTTTTCAGCTGACCCGGCTTTACCTCTATCTGATAGGTATTCTCCGGCAGTTCGTTGATGTCATATCGCTTCGTCAGGGTATAGGTCATAGGAATATTATACCTCATTGTTCCGTCTGCCAGAATCATGGCTGCACGCACCGTAGTGGTAGAGGCGATATGGATTTTATCCCCCTTATGATAACGCTGGGAATGGCGGTTTGGCATAGAACCATCTAATGTATAAACGGTGATGTTATATATATCGTCGCCATCATCAACCTGAATATCCCATGGATTGAGCGTTAAATCAAATGGGTCGTAGAAAGGTCCTGCCTCGCGCGAGAATCTGATGATTGGATCCTCCCAATTATTCACTGGATAATAAACATAAACATAACGCAGCACAATATCATGCGGTGCTGTAATCTTCAAACGACTATTCCCATCTACGCCATACATGCATAAGCTCCGTTCACATTCGTTGGAACTGAGCTTACCGTTGGAAATAGATACATTTAAAGTTGCTATCTTATCCCAAAACGCAGGATCAATATCATCATAATCCTTATCAGGTTCACGCCAATAAGTCGCATTGATTAATAAACTGGCGTTGCCGATAAGTTCAGGAATCACCGGTAAGGTTATGCTTCCTCCTTCCTTGATAATCAGATTACCCTCGCCGGCATAGACATTATCAAAAGTCCATCCCGAGGGGTTATCCAACTGCGATGGATTCAGCTTTGTCTTACCATCAGAAGTTCCCACTACATTTTCAAAGGTCTCCTTAAAAAGAAGATCTCTTTCCTCTGCCAAAGCTGGCTGTATTCCTATGCAAAACAGGAAGAGGAAAAGGATTAATTTGATTCGTCTCATAACAGTAAATTTATAAGTTATTAATAATGAAGATTATATCACTCTACCTGCAAAGATATAAAAAAAGATTCAAACGGGGAATAGCCCTAGCCGCCTGGGATGAAGATTTATACGCATTGGTGCTTCTTTTTTACACATTGATGCATCCATTTACGCTTTTACGCTTCTTTTTTACGTATTGAAGTGGATTCTTTAACGCATTGAAATGGTTTTCCGTATTTTTTTTGTACCTTTGCGCCCGGATATTAACTATTATTTTTTTAGTATAAACGTATAAACAGATAAAACGTATGAATTCAAAATCAGTTGCAAAATTAGCAGCATGCGCCTCAGCGACGCTACTGTTGTGGGTAAGCCTGACGAGTTTCTCGCCTGCAGTTACCAAAAACGCCGAAGGTTTCACCGAAAGTAATGCCGAAGGTTTTACGGAAGGTAATACCGAAAGAAATACTATCGGTACTCTTTCTGAATTAAACCAGATTGAATACGAGAAGCATCTCCTGCCTTCCAACAGCATCAGCGCCGGATGCGGATATTCATGGCTCAGCAACGAAATTCTTACGGCTAACGGTGAAAGCCTGAACAGAACGCCTACGGGCTTCGACGTTACCCTGGAATACGCCCATCTGTGGAATCTGTGGAAGCAGCCGAACGCCTACCGCCGTCCTTTTTATATGGGCTTCTCCATCAATGCTGTGGGCAGCAGAACCAAGGTGAAAATCCCTAGAAACGGCGGCAATGACGTCAACGATGTAATCATGAACTATTTCGTCGGTGCGGGTTACAAAATGGCCTACAAGACCAACAAACACTTCATCTGGAATATGGTGCTGAGCCTTGGCTACGCCTGCACAGACGATGATTTCAACACCATGGATGGCTTTGGTGTCTATGCGGAAATGGGATGCGAATACTTGCTCAGCAAGCACTGGTCGGCTGGCGTGAGTTTTGGCGGTATTAGCACCTCTTATAAGCAGCCGGCAGGATGGGACGGCAAATATAGATTCGGCATCGATCACAATGGCTTGCGCGCAAAGCTGGGGTACTATTTCTAAGATAGCATCGCGGAATATCAACTATACTTTGAACTTCTGTCTTGCGGCAATGGAGTTTACTCTGCATTCTATCCCTATCGGAACAGCTGGAGTTAACAGGGTTAACAGTTAACAGCTGATTTTTGCACCTTTTTCTGGGGATTTACTACCACAAAATAGCGCAAAAAGGTGGATTTTTAACTAAACAGGGGGTAAATTCTGTTTTTTATGTGGAAAAATAATAGAATTTACACCACAAAAAGGCAATCTTTACGAAAAGAAGACACAAAAAGTTTGTACCTTTGCATCAGTTAAAACAAAAAGACGTTGTGAAACGTTTTATCATCATCTTTTACTTATACAAATAAATTATGAAAAAAACGAGTTTCCATGGGGATGGGAGCTCGTTTTTTCGTTTTTTGTACCTTTGCACCTAAGATATTAACTATAACTCAAGTAATAAATAAATGAATAACTGAGCTTTTTTAAAGGCAGCGAGGCGATACTCTACCTTATTATTATAGATAGAATATCGCCTCGTTGCCTTCGTTGAAGAGAAGATCAAGAATGCTCATGTTGGGCTGGAAACCAAATTTCTGCTCATACACCTGATAATAGCGCTTCGACTCGAATTCGGCGTCAGGGAGCGGCTTCTTGGGGCGAATAGCTTCGCGGAAATCCTTGATACTTTCAACTTTATGATTAGTAAAGCTGTTGAATTCTTCACTCTTCACTTTTCGTTCTTCACTTAAAAAGTACTCGTTGGTGATTGAAATCTTGGGACGGATATCCAGAAGTTCTATCATCTTCTCTGTAATCTCCATGTTGAAATCGAAGAGGAACTCGTATTTCTTCTCGTAGAAGGGGCGAATGTCGTCCTGGTAATACTCGAAGAAGGGGCTCTCGCCGTAGGCGGAGAGGAGCGCATTCCAGTGTACATGGCGCCAGTTGGCGTGGTCGGAGATGCGGATGTCTTTCATCGCCAGCGATGTGTTGTGGTTCGTGGGGATGGTGAGGGCGAGGGGGCCGTTGGTGGTTGGGATGAGCATGCGGTTGCGATAGGTTTGCTTGATAAAGCTCTCGTGGCGCTCTATCAGGCACTCGTCGTAGCGGTTCAGCTTCTGATACCACTGAATGGGGCCGAAATAGGTGGAGGATAATAATGCTTTCAAATTCTTATGTATTTATTAATAACGTGTTTATTCTCAAAATAGCTTATAGGCTTTGCCTATCATCTGATGCTTGTGAACCAGCTGCTCGCCGGCAGGTGTCTTCAGGAGATAGAAGCGGCAATCCTTGCAGCCGCAGCGCTTGCAGCATACTGTGGGGATGATGTAGCTCGCCTTGCCGATGCGGAGGGTATCGCCCGGAAGCTTGTCTATCCTCCCGATGAAATACACCATGAATACATTCTTGCGCCGCTGGTTGCGGAGCGGAAGTGCCACGGAATCGGCATAAACCACTATCTCGCCACGATTGAAAAAATCGCAGTCAATCCTATTCACTATCACCCGGTTGCCCTCTTCCAAATGCGGAGGGAGACCCCCGGCGGGCACCGTGAAGACAGTGAATGCATAGGTTCGCACCGCCCATACCAGGAGCAGCGACAAGCCTAAAGCTATTAGGAATTTAACTGCGATTTTCAATCTATCTATCTTTTATCAAATTATCTGTTTGATTTTCAAATTATCTGTTTGATTTCAAACTATCTGTTTGATTTTCAAGCTATTTCCAATCTTTCGCTTCTTAACTTCTAAGGAATAACATCATTACTTGATATTATCTACGAAATTACTTGATGTTATCTACGAAATTGAACAGGCGATTCCAGCGGATGCCTGAGAAGCCCGGATGGTCAGGACTGTGGCTCCACCAGATGAAGATTGGCTTGCCAACGATGTGATCCTCTGGCACGAAGCCCCAGTAGCGGCTGTCGGCTGAGTTGTGGCGGTTGTCGCCCATCATCCAGTAGTAGTCGAGCTTGAAGGTGTAGCTCTTCGCTAGCTTGCCGTTGATGAAGATGTTGCCCTGGCTGTCTACCTTGAGGTCGTTGCCCTCGTAAACCTTGATGCAGCGCTCATATACTGGCAGGTTCTTCAGCGTCAGAGCGATGCTCTTGCCCTTCTTCGGAATCCAGATAGGACCGTAGTTATCGCATGTCCAGCCGGTGTAGGCGTTGAGCGGATAGAGGTCGCCGTATCTCGCATCGGTGTTGATGGAGATGCTCTCTACCAGGTTCTTGTTGGCCTTCAGAGCCAGATAAGCCTTCTTGGTGAGTGGAATCACGCCGCTCTGATTATACATCAGCAGGTCTTCGTTGGTGATTCCCAGCTCATCGGCAAGGTCGATTGGGAACTCGCCCTTGAGCTTCATCTTATAAGTATACTGCACGTTATCAGGCTCCTTGTTTGCCTTTCCGTTCAGATAAACGATGCGGTTCTTGATCTGCAGGGTCTGTCCAGGCAAGCCCACGCAGCGCTTTACATAGTTCTCGCGGCGGTCGGTAGGACGGCTGATGATGTCGCCATATTCGCCCGGCATGCTGGCGATGTAGTTGCGTCCGGCAGCATACACCTTTTCGAAGTAGTGGCGCTGCTGCAAAGGGTTCAGCACGCGCACATCCTGCTGCTGTCCGTTCTGCTCCAGGAGCTGGTCACCGATAGAGTAAACCATCTGATAGTAATCATTCGCCTGATAGCGCTCCTCGTTGCAGAGGGTGTCGCCGGCAGGATAGTTGAACACCACGATGTCGTTGAGCTTCACGTTGCCCAAGCCTTTTACTCGGCGGTAATCCCAGTGAGGCCACTCCACGTAGCTCTTCACGTTGACCAGCGGCAGGGTGTGCTGGGTCAGAGGCATGGTGAGCGGGGTTTCAGGAATGCGAGGGCCATAGCTTACCTTGCTCACGAAGAGATAGTCGCCCGTGAGGAGACTCTTTTCGAGAGAAGATGATGGAATCACGTAGTTCTGGAAGAAGAAGAGGTTGATGAAATAAACCGCTACGAGAGCGAACACCAGCGCATCTACCCAGCTCATGATGAAACGGATAGGACCTTCTTCATCCTTCCACCACTGCCAGTGAATCTTCTTGGTGATGTAAACGTCGAAGATGAACGGAACCACGATGAGTCCCAGCCAGCTCTCAACCCATATCAGGAAGAGGAGGTAGAGGGCGAGAACCACTGCGAACTTCGCCCACTGCACCTTCATATTGAGGTTTTGTTTCTGTTTATCAATCATATTTATTAGATTTATTAGAACTTAAATAAATCTGATGTGGTGAGCAAACCGGTATGGTTGGCTGTGAACTCTGCTGCGAGAACGGCTCCCAGGGCGAAGCCCTTGCGTGAGTGGGCGCTGTGCTCGATGGTAATCATATCAGCATCTGAATCATACATCACGGCGTGGATTCCAGGAACCTCACCATCGCGTACGCAGTTGATAACCAGGTCTTCGTCGGTGATGTTAGCATCGCCCTCATCATGATGGCCATCCTCTGTCCAGTAGGTTACGCCACGCTTCCAATCCTTCTTTCTATCGATGTTGTCGATGATTTCCTCGGCCAGTGTGATGGCTGTGCCTGATGGCGCATCAAGTTTGTGCACGTGGTGGGTTTCCTGCATGCATACTGAGTACTGTGGGAATCCGTTCATGATCTTTGCCAGATAGCGGTTTACGGCAGAGAAGATGGCTACTCCGATGCTGAAGTTAGATGCCCAGAAGAGGGTCTGCTTGCCGTCGGCGCAGAGCTTCTCCACGTCTTCCTTATGGTCTTTCATCCAACCTGTTGAACCTGAAACCACCTTCACGTTGTGAGAGAAAGCCTTCAGATAGTTGCCGTAGGCGGCAGTAGGGTTGGTAAACTCGATGGCAACATCGGCAGAGCAGAACTCCGGGCTGTCGATGTCTTGAGGGTTATTCACGTCAATCTTACAAACGATTTCGTGGCCACGCTGCAGGGCGATCTCCTCGATCATGTGTCCCATCTTTCCGTAGCCGATCAAAGCTATTTTCATCTTTATCTAAATTTTATTTGTTTTTTACTCATTTCTTATGCAAAAATACACATTTTTCTTCGAAAAACCTTGAAAAATACGGGTTATTATTATAATAAATAGAAAATTTTGGTTATTTTTGCAGTGATTTAGGGCTTTTAGCCTCATTTAGTAACTAAAAAAGAGGAAATGATGAGCAAATACATATTCGAGACAAAGATGGAAGTGAGGGATTACGAGTGCGATATTGAGGGCATTGTGAACAACGCCAACTATCTGCACTACATGGAGCATACCCGCCATCTCTTTCTGAAGGAATGCGGCCTCAGCTTTGCCGAAATGCACAACAAGGGCGTGGATGCTGTGGTGGCGAGAATGAACCTGCAGTACAAGGTTCCGCTGCAATGCGATGACGAATTTCTCTCGCGTCTGTGGCTGGAGAAGCAGGGCGTGAGATATGTTTTCCATCAGGACATCTTCCGTGCCAGCGATGAGAAGCTCTGCCTGAAGGCTACCGTAGAACTCGTCTGCCTCATCAACGGCAAGCTGGGCAACAGCGAGGATTACGACAAGGCGTTCGAGAAATACCTTGGGGGGAGTTGATAGTTGAGAGTTAATAGTTAATAGTTAACAGTTAACAGGTTAACAGCTGATTTTTCAATACCCCTTCCGCATACGAGCTTCCGAACTTGCGTTCCGAAAGAGGCATTCCTATAAACCCTATAAAGCCGAAACAATATGGAACAACTACTTCACTATGTGTGGAAGCACAAACTCTTCCCACTCTCCCCTCTTTCCACCACCGACCACAGGCAGGTGGAAGTCATCGACCCCGGATTGCACAACCGCAATGCAGGGCCCGATTTCTTCAACGCTAAAATCAAGATTAACGGTACGCTGTGGGTGGGCAACGTGGAGATTCACGACAAGGCGAGCGACTGGTATCTTCATGCCCACGACAAGGATGAGAGATACGACAACGTGATTCTGCACGTCTGCGGCACCATCGATACGGAAGCCCGAAACTCGAAGGGTGCCCTGCTGGTTCAGATGCAGCTCGATATTCCAGATCATGTGCTGAAGCACTATCAGGAGCTGCTCACCATCGACCAGTATCCTCCTTGTTATCAGATTATTCCATCGCTTTCGAAGCTCACCGTGCATTCGTGGATGAGTGCTCTGCAAACCGAGCGCCTTTCGCAGAAGACGGAGGCGATAGAGGAGCGTGTGCGCCGCTGCAACGGCGACTGGGAGAATGCTTACTTCGTGACTCTGGCCAGAAACTATGGTTTCGGAATCAATGGCGATACTTTTGAGCAGTGGGCGCAGAAACTGCCTCTGAGGGCGGTGGATCATCACAGAGATGACCTCTTCCAGATAGAGGCCATCTTCATGGGGCAAGCGGGATTGCTGGAGCTGAACACCATTCCCGAAAGATATCAGAAAGACGCCCTGAACGACGGGTATTTTGCGAGATTGAGAAATGAGTATCTTTATCTCTCGCACAAGTTCTCGCTGCAGCCGATGGATTACAAGCTGTGGCGTTTTCTGAGACTTCGCCCGCAGAACTTCCCGCATATCCGCATTTCGCAGCTGGCGAATCTTTATTATAACCGCCGTGCGGGATTAAGCCAGCTGCTGGAGGCTTCTACGGTGAAGGAGGCAAAGAAAGTGCTTGCCACCAGCGTTACGGGGTATTGGGAAACCCATTATACCTTCGGCAGCACGAGCATCCGCAACGAGAAGCACCTCTCCCCTTTCTCGCTGAACCTGCTTATCATCAACACCGTGGTTCCTATTCTCTTTGCTTACGGAAGACACCGGGGTGAGGAGAAATACTGCGACCGTGCCTTCGATTTCCTGGAGGAGCTGAAGGCTGAGAATAACCATATAGTAAGGATGTGGCAGCAGTGCGGATTGGAAGTGGAGAACGCCGGGGATAGCCAGGCGCTTATCCAGCTGAAGAAGGAATACTGCGACAAGAAGGAATGCCTGAGGTGCAGGATTGGATATGAATACTTGAAGAGATAACTAATTATTTTTTAAGATTATGGGTGACCAACAGGAAATATTAAATACTATACTCTTAACAAGGCTGAATTATTTCAGCCTTGCAGGAATGCTGGAACTATATAGAAAGGTGGGCTCCGCCACGCTCATCCTTGAGCATAAGAACGACCTGAGAGACATCCTGCCCGATGCCTCGGATAAACTCGTGAACGCTATCCAAAACTGCGACGAGGCTCGAAAACGGGCCGAGGTAGAACTGGAGTACGACATAAGATATGGTATCGAACCGATAACGATGAACGATGACCGCTATCCGCAGCGACTCAAAAACTGTGATGACGCCCCACTCATGCTCTTCTACAAAGGCAACGCTAATCTCAACCAGCAGCGCATTATCAACATCGTGGGAACCCGCCACTGCACCCCTTACGGCGAAGACCTCATCCGCCGCTTCATCTCCGACTTGAAGCAGCTCTCACCTCGTGTGCTCATCGTGAGCGGCTTAGCCTATGGCGTGGATATCGTGGCGCACCGCCAGGCACTCGCCTGCGGCTACGAAACCATAGGCGTACTGGCTCATGGTCTCGACGACCTCTACCCACGCCAGCACCGGGAAACGGCTGCCAGAATGATAGAGCAAGGCGGTTTGCTCACCGAATTCCTCACCCAAACAAATGCAGATAAAATCAACTTCGTGCGCCGCAACCGCATCGTGGCAGGAATGTCGGATGCCTGCATCCTGATAGAGAGCGCCGCTCACGGCGGCGGACTCATCACCTGCGAAATTTCCCAAGCCTACGGCAGGGATGTTTTTACCTTTCCTGGCCGTATCGGGGACGCATATAGCGAGGGGTGCAACAATCTGATAAGAAACAACGGGGCAGGTCTCATCACCAGTGCCGCCGACTTCATCAAGGATATGGGATGGCAGGATGATGCTACGCTGATGCGAGCCAAGCAGCAAGGCATCGAGCGCAGCCTCTTCCCGGAGTTATCGCCCGAGGAGCAACTCATCGTAGATGTCCTCTCCAAGACCAACGACCTGCAAGTGAATCTCATCTCCGTAAAGACGAATATCGACATTTCTCGCCTCACTTCCCTCCTCTTCACATTGGAGATGAAGGGAGTCATCAAGACCTTTGCAGGAGGAATGTATCATCTTTTAAAGTGAATCAAAGGAGGAGTTAAGGAGTTAAAGGGAGTTAAGGAGTTAAGACAACAGTTATGAGATTCTCATGTTTTTTTGTATATCATGGCAATTTCTCATAAAAAAAGTGTAACTTTGCAGCCGAAATTTTGGAGAAGGAATATCAAGGATTATCATTTTCGAAGCATTTGTCTTAACTCCTTTAACTCCTTAACTCCTTTAACTCCTCATAAAACGATGAAAATAGGAAATATAGAATTTGGGCCTCAGCCCCTCTTCCTCGCTCCGATGGAAGACGTAACGGATATTGGCTTTCGCATGCTCTGCAAGCGATTCGGAGCCGCCATGGTTTATACTGAGTTCGTATCGGCGGAAGCCTTGGTGAGAAGCATCAAGAGCACCGTCAGCAAGCTTACGATAAGCGATGAAGAGCGCCCTGTGGGCATTCAGATTTATGGTCGCACCACCGAGGATATGGTGGAAGCTGCCAAAATCGTAGAACAGGCGAAGCCGGATGTGATTGATATTAACTTCGGTTGCCCGGTGAAGAAGGTTGCCGGAAAGGGTGCGGGAGCCGGAATGCTCCGAAATATTCCGCTGATGCTGGATATTACAAGAGAAGTGGTGAAGGCGGTGAATGTGCCCGTAACCGTGAAAACCCGACTGGGTTGGGATTGCGAGAACCTCATCATCACCGAGCTTGCCGAGCAGTTGCAGGATTGCGGAATCCAGGCGCTCACCATCCACGGCAGAACCCGAAGCCAGATGTACACGGGAGAAGCCGACTGGAGCCTCATAGGTGAGGTGAAGAACAATCCCCGCATCCATATTCCGATTATTGGCAATGGCGATATTACGACCCCAGAGGAAGCCAAACTTGCTTTTGAGCGTTACGGCGTAGATGCAGTGATGATTGGCCGCGCCACTTTTGGAAGGCCATGGATTTTCAAGGAAATACGTGATTATCTGGATAATACGGGTGCAGCCCCACTCACCGTAGATGAGAAGATTGACCTCTTGGAGGAGCAGCTTCGCATCAACGTGGAGCGCATCGACGAGTACAGAGGCATTCTCCACACCCGTCGCCACCTAGCCGCCTCCCCTATCTTCAAAGGCATTCCCGATTTCCGCCAGACGAGAATCGCCATGCTGAGAGCCACGACCGTGGAGGAATTGAAAGAGATATTGAAAGAATGCCGGGAGAGAATCAAGGCGATAGAATAAAGCAAAACGCCCTGTAGGAGCAAAAGCCTCGTATATGAAAGCTTTTGCCCTTACAGGGCGAATCCGTTATATCTTCCTTATACCCAGGGTGTTGCCCTGGGCTAAGAGCTTGCTGGGCTTTCAGCCCGCTTCATTAACCACATTAAGAGTTAACTGTTCATCTTAACCATCAAGAATTAACTGTTCATCTTAACCATCAAGAGTTAACAGGTTAACAGTTAACAGCTGTTTTTCTATACATTCCCCTTAAAATTGGGGGAAGTTTTACTTCTTCAATATCGAAGCACCTTCGAGCAGGGCGAGCGCCTTGTTCTCGTTCTCCTCCATGATTTCGCGCTCACCCGGACCTTTGTCGTTAATTCCGCAGAGGTGCAGGATGCCGTGGATGATGACACGGTGAAGCTCATCATCGTAGGTCTTGCCAAACTGCTCGGCATTGGTACGCACGGTATCGAGCGAAATCACGATGTCGCCGTTAATCACATCATCCTCATCGTAATCGAAGGTGATGACATCGGTATAGTAATCATGACCCAGATACTCGTTGTTCACTTCGAGAATCTTCTCGTCATCCACAAACATATAGCCAATCTCACCCACCTTGCGGCCATGAGAGGCAGCGACCTTGCGAATCCAGGCACTCGTATCACGCTTCTTGATCTTTGGCATTTTCACGCCATCTACATTGTATGTTATCATACGCTTCTTCCTCCTATTTTTATTTTATTTTTGGTAAAAATTCATCTACTTCTCTTCCAAAGAATCTCAATTCCCTAACCAGCGTTGAGCTGATGCTGCTGTATCTTGGGTCGGAAAACAGCAGGATGGTTTCTACGCCGCCCAACTGCTTGTTGATATCCGCCTGCTCTCGCTCGTACTCGAAATCCTTGGCTGAGCGGACGCCGCGAACCAGGAACTTGGCTCCCAGGCGATGCGCCAGGTCGATGGTGAGGTCATCATAGGCAACCACCTCCAGGCGATAGCCCTTGGATGCATCCTCCGCATCTACCAGCTCAGCACATTCCTTCGGGAAAACCTTTCTGATATCTTCTACACGCTTCGAGATTTCCTCGCTGGCGTGCTTCAGCTTGCTCATCGCCACTGCTATCACGAGCTTGTCGAACATGGGCAAGGCACGCTCGGCGATGTTCTGATGTCCTATCGTAAATGGGTCGAATGTACCCGTAAATATTCCTATCTTCATATTTTTCTTCACTCTTCGTTCTTCACTCAAACAGGTCGCCCTGCATGATGTTGCTTCCATACGGATTCCTGCCCAGATGCTCATAGGCAAGCTTGGTGGCCATACGTCCACGAGGCGTGCGCTTGATGAAGCCTTCCATGATGAGGAATGGCTCGTAAACCTCTTCCACGGTGCCGCCATCTTCGCCGATAGCCGTGGCGATGGTGCTTACGCCCACCGGACCTCCACGGAACTTGTCGATGATGGTGGTGAGTATCTTGTTGTCTATCTCGTCCAAGCCATACTGGTCGATGTTCAGCGCCTTGAGCGCTACCTGGGCAATCTCGAAGGTGATGGTTCCGTTGCCCTTTACCTGGGCGAAATCCCTGACTCTTCTGAGCAGCGAGTTGGCAATACGAGGGGTTCCGCGAGAGCGGCGGGAGATTTCTACTGCCGCCTCATCTTCTATAGGCACCTGCAGGAGCATCGCACTTCGCTTGATAATCTTCTGAAGCGTCTCAGGGTCGTAGTATTCCAGATGCAGATTGATGCCGAAACGGGCACGGAGCGGAGCCGTGAGAAGACCGCTGCGGGTGGTGGCTCCCACGAGGGTAAACGGATTCAGATCTATCTGGATGCTGCGTGCCGAAGGCCCCTTGTCTATCATGATGTCGATGCGGTAATCCTCCATCGCCGAATAGAGATACTCCTCTACCACCGGCGAGAGACGGTGAATCTCGTCGATGAAAAGCACATCGTTAGGCTCCAGGGAGGTAAGGATTCCTGCCAGGTCGCCCGGCTTATCGAGCACAGGGCCTGATGTAATCTTGAAGCCCACGCCCAGTTCGTTGGCGATGATGTTACTCAATGTGGTCTTACCCAATCCCGGAGGACCGTGCAAGAGGGTATGGTCGAGCGGTTCGCCACGATACTTGGCAGCCTCAACAAAGACTTCGAGATTATCCACCACGCCATTCTGTCCGCTGAAGTCGGAGAACTTCAGTGGGCGCAGTGCTTTCTCGAATTCCTTTTCGGCAGGCGAAACCATCTGTTGTCTTATATCAAAATCTTCGTTCATTCTATGACTATTATCGATAATATGGTGCAAAGTTACACATTTGTTGCGGAATTAAAGAAGAAAAGCCTAATTATTTTGCTTGTATTTTTGCTTGTGATTTTGCACAATCCAAAAAGATTCGTGCAGAATTGCAAGCGTTATCTATTAAAAATGTTATAATTTATCATTTTCTTGGTAAATAATTTGTTTATTCGATAGAAAAGATGTACTTTTGTACTCGATATTGAAAGAGAGGAAAGGAAAGAGAGGAAAGAAAGAGAGACAATAAATAACAATAAAAGAGAGGAACAGAAAGAAACAGAGAGAAATATTGAGAATAGAAAAAATATAGAGAAATATCAGGATTTTTTAAAAGAATAGAATTATGCTTAGATTTTTTCAAGGGCTCAGCCGTTGGCTGGCCAATTACACATCTATTTTTGTAATAGGTGTAGCAGTATTTACATTCTTCTTCCCACATACCTTCGACTGGGTGCGCGGAACTACCCAAACCGTGATTCTCGGTATCATCATGCTCACCATGGGCTTGACCCTGACCACCAACGACTTCAAGATTCTGGCTCAGCGCCCGCTGGATGTATTCATCGGTGCCTGCGCCCAGTTCATCATCATGCCGGGCGTGGCTTATACCCTGGTGCATGTGTGGCATCTTGACCCAGCCCTGTCGCTCGGCATCCTGCTGGTGGGTTGCTGCCCCGGCGGTGTTTCGAGCAACATCATGAGTTATCTGTGTCATGGTGATGTGGCTTTTTCTGTGGGAATGACCTGTGCCTCTACGATTCTTGCGCCTGTGATGACTCCGCTGCTGATGAAGATTACGGCTGGCGAGATTATCCATGTAGATGCTGTGGGAATGTTCATCAACATTCTGATAGTCACGATTATTCCTGTGGCCATCGGCTGCGCCTTGAATTATATCTATGGCAAGAAGGATTGCTTCCCTACCATCCAGAGTCTGATGCCGGGCATCAGCGTAACGTGTCTGGCGATCATCGTGGGAGGCGTGATTTCTACGGTTCACGATGATTTGGTGGCTCGTGGCTTGTCGCTTTTCCTCTGGACTTTTGCCGTGGTTTTCTGCCACAACACTCTGGGTTATCTTCTGGGCTGGCTTGCCGGAAAACTGGCGGGCTTCAATACTGCCAAGAAGCGTACCATCAGTATTGAGGTGGGAATGCAGAATGCCGGTCTTGCTACGGTGCTTGCTGGCAATTTCTTTGCCGCCCAGCCTCTCGCCGTATTGCCTTGCGCCATCAGCTGTGCCTGGCACAGTATTTCGGGCACCATCCTTGCAGGAATCTATCTGAAATGGGATCGCATGCATGAGAAGAAGTAA
>ERZ1023701.311-NODE-311-length-16687-cov-11.240139_pt1 | contig 16687 bp, 14 predicted proteins | sample MGYA00380350_ERZ1023701 | MGnify/ENA primary metagenome ERZ1023701 (study PRJEB33179, sample SAMN07449025) | human gut metagenome | biome: Human-gut; feature: Human associated habitat; material: Faeces | host: Homo sapiens | place: India:Kasaragod | collected... | reverse complement strand
TTTTAATAGTATGGATTATTATAATGTTTTTCACTGATTGTATGAATTCGCAGGCGTTTAAGATATATTGCATGTTTGCAGTGGGGTGTGGATGTGCATACTCAATCTGGGAGAAAACCTATGTACCGGATGCAAGGTCATATATTGCAGAAAAAGTATTAGCATTAATACTTATAGTAGCAGCCTTCATCAGATTATTATGTTTTTAATATAAAAAGTCAAAATACGTAACAGGCTTTTCTGTTGCGTATTTTTTTGGTTGTTTTTTTATCCACATATGTTAGAATATAATCAAAGCAGTTTTTCTATAGCAACCTGTGCGGTCGTTGGCACATTTATTATAGATATGACTATATGCTCTGTAAATATGTGAGGCATAATAAGATGTCATCCGGCGATAAGGACGTGCAGGGTCTTCAATACCTTAATTATTTTTCATATTCCCTGAAATTCTTGCTTTTAAATGTTTCATTATTTTATTTAAAGCAGGATAAGAGGGCTTTTACCATACAGATATTTCCTGCTTTAGTGTTTTCAAATTAAGGAGGATTTTATATGAGTGGTAACAGAGAGTACAAAAGTGATGTTTTCAGTATGCTGATGCAGGATAAGGAAAGAGCCTTACAGCTGTATAACGCAATGAATGGGTCTAGCTATGATAATCCGGAGGATGTTGAGATAGTGATTCACGATGGAGGCATTTCACTTTCGGTCAGAAATGATGCATCGTTTATCGTGGATGCGAGATTGAGCATATATGAGCATCAGTCCACAGTTTGTCCGAATATGCCGGTGAGAAGTCTTATTTATTTCAGTGTGATATTGTCAGATATGCTCAGCGACAAGAAAAAAGGAACAAAAAAGGGCAAGAACATCTATGGCAGAAGACTGGTAAAGATACCGACACCACATTTTGTGGTATTTTACAATGGTGAGGAGGAACAGCCGGAGGTTCAGGAGCTTAAGCTGTCCGATGCGTTTGAGAAGCCGACCAACGAGCCGAATCTTGAGCTTAAATGTAAGGTGTACAATATAAACGACGGAAAGAACAAGGCTATTATGGAGTCCTGTGGCTGGCTGAATGATTATATGACATTTGTAAATAAGGTCAGAGAGTATCATGCAGACGGGGCATTTGATGATCTTGCTATAGATATTGAGAAGGCTATAGACTATTGTATTGACAATGATATTCTGAAGGAGTTTCTAAAGACTTACAGAAGTGAGGTGACGAAGAGTATGCAGTTAAATTATGAATTTGACAGGCAGCTTGAGCTTGAAAGAGCTGATGCTATCGAGGAAGGCTTAGAACAAGGCTTAGAACAAGGAATAGAATTGATTAACCAGCTAAATCAGATTTTATTGTCCGAAGGCAAATATGATGAATTGCAGAAAGCTTCAAAGGATAAGGAGTATCAAAAAAAGCTTCTTGCAGAGTATGGACTTCTCAATGAGAAGCAAGGTGAATAAATGAGACAAAAAGAACTTGAAAAATGGTTAAAGATAGTAATAATAGCGGTAGCACTTTGCGGATTAGTGGTCTGTGCGGTTGCCATACCATGGATAGGGCATGTGCTTATTGCGTCTGATCCGCAGATTTCTGATATGTATATACCATGGCTTGTTATGTTTATCATCAGTGCAATTCCGTGTTATGTTATATTGTATCTGGGCTGGAGAGTAGCTGTAAATATCGGAAAAGACAGGTCGTTTTCCTTGGAGAATGCAAGACATATAAAGCTGGCATCGAAAATAATTCTGTTTGATGCATTGTATTTTTTTGTTGTGAATGTCTGCATGTGGAGGATATATGTGAATCATCCGGGGGTGATACTGGCTCTTGTGTTCATAGTGTTTGCCTGTGTTGTGGCATCGGTCGTGGCGGCGGTTTTGTCACATCTTGTGGTAAAGGCCGCAGATCTGCAGGAGCAGAGTGATTTGACAATATAGCGTGTGCGCTACAGTTTTATTTGAGCGGGAGAGATACATGGAAGGCGAGATTATTTTTAACATAGACGTAATGCTTGCAAAGAGAAAGATGAGCGTTACGGAGCTGTCGCAGCGTGTGGGAATCACCATGGCAAATATATCAATTTTAAAAAACGGCAAGGCAAAGGCAATCAAGGTATCCACGCTTGCAAAGCTATGTGAAGCACTTGACTGTCAGCCGGGAGATTTGCTGGAATATAGAGATTGCTCTTGCGATAATGGAGAAAATATAGTATCATAAGTGATTGGCGTGCGCCACCTTGGGCGTACAAATAGCAACGTATTATGGGAGGCAATTGACAGATGAATAATTATGATGTGATAATCATTGGAGCAGGACCGGGAGGTATCTTCGGAGCATATGAGCTTATCGAGAAGAATCCTGACTGCAAAATAGCGGTTTTTGAGGCAGGGCATGAGCTTGCTAAGAGAAAATGTCCTATCGACGGAAAGAAAATAAAGAGCTGTATTTCCTGCAAGAGCTGTTCTATTATGAGCGGTTTTGGCGGAGCAGGTGCTTTTTCAGACGGAAAATATAATATCACAAATGATTTTGGCGGTACCTTGTACGAGCATATCGGCAAGCAGCCGGCCATTGATCTGATGGAATATGTTGACGAGATTAATATGAAGTACGGCGGTGAGGGCACAAAGCTTTATTCTACAGCCGGCACAAAGCTCAAAAAGGTCTGCATGCAGAACAAGCTCAAGCTTTTGGATGCATCGGTCAGACATCTCGGAACTGACATAAACTATGTTGTTCTGGAAAATATGTATGCACATCTGAAGGATAAGGTGGATTTTTATTTCGATACACCTGTTGAGTCGGTAGAGGTGCTGTATGATGAGAATACGGCAGGTGCTGATGCTTGCAGTTTACAAGAGGCTCACACAGACAATGTATCCGGATATGCAGTAAAAACAGCGGATAGCACATATGAGAGCAGATACTGTATCATCTCAGTTGGAAGAAGCGGAAGCAAGTGGATGGAGAAGGTCTGCAATGACCTTGATATCCCAACCAAGTCAAACCGTGTGGATATCGGTGTGCGTGTTGAGCTTCCGGCCCTGATTTTCTCACATCTGACAGATGAGCTGTATGAGAGCAAGATTGTATACAGAACACAGCTTTTTGAGGATAATGTGCGTACCTTTTGCATGAATCCGCATGGCATCGTGGTAAATGAAAATACAAACGGCATCGTAACAGTAAACGGACACAGCTACGAGGGAGCAGACAAGCAGACTGAAAACACGAACTTTGCTCTTCTTGTTGCGAAGCATTTTTCAGAGCCATTCAAGGATAGCAACGGATATGGTGAGAGCATCGCGCGCCTTTCAAATATGCTTGGTGGCGGTGTAATTGTACAGCGCTTTGGTGATCTTGTGAGAGGGCGTCGAAGCAATGAGAAGCGTATTGAGGAAGGACTCGTTACTCCTACACTTTCAGCTACACCGGGAGACTTAAGCCTGGTGCTTCCAAAGAGAATCCTGGATGGAATCATTGAGATGATTTACGCGCTCGACAAGATAGCACCGGGAACTGCAAATGACGATACCTTGCTTTACGGCGTAGAGGTCAAGTTCTACAACATGGAGGTAGAGCTTAACGATAAGCTTGAGAGCAAATATAAGGGACTTTACATCATCGGAGACGGAAGCGGTGTGACACATTCACTTTCACATGCGTCGGCAAGCGGTGTGTATGTTGCGCGTGAGATTGAGGCAGAGAGATAGTCGCTGTTAAAGAGGTAATATATATAAGCAATGATTGAGGATATATAGATTTAAAATGATATGTTAGAACATAATATTTCTATAATTGGGAAATATTATCATTATGAACTATTGAAATGCTACATTAGTTAGATTAAACTAACTGTGTAGCATTTTTCTTTATTTATAAATATATGCATATGCGGCAGGCTTTCACATATGTATTTTTATGATTAAAGGGTCAAAAGGTATCATCGATGCATGCTTGCATTCAATCCTACAATCATGATATAGAGAAACTGCATTGTAGGATAAAATTGAATCAGAAAAAACATAAGGAGGTTCATAATGAATTATTTAGAAATCGAAAAGGTAGTGGGCAGAGAAATACTTGATTCCAGAGGAAATCCTACAGTTGAGGCAGAGGTTTATCTGGTTGACGGAACTGTTGCAAGAGGTACAGCACCATCAGGAGCTTCAACAGGAGAGTTCGAGGCACTTGAGCTTCGTGACGGAGACAAGAGCAGATATCTGGGCAAGGGTGTTACCGGGGCAGTAGAAAATATAAATACTGTAATCAACGACACATTGACAGGTATGGACGCAAGTGATATCTATGCGATAGATGCGGCTATGATAGAGGCAGATGGCACAAAGGACAAGTCTAAGCTTGGAGCTAATGCCATTCTTGCTGTATCAATTGCGTGTGCGAGGGCGGCAGCTGTATCACTTGATATTCCTCTCTATAGATTTTTAGGTGGTATCTCGGGAAACAGACTTCCTGTACCTATGATGAACATTGTAAACGGTGGCTGTCATGCACTCTCATCAGGACTTGACGTGCAGGAGTTTATGATTATGCCGGTAGGTGCGCCTTCCTTCAAGGAGTGTCTCAGATGGTGTGCGGAGGTATTTCATGCACTTGCAGCCATATTAAAGGAGCGCGGTCTTGCCACATCGGTTGGTGACGAGGGTGGCTTTGCACCGGCACTCAAATCTGACGAGGAGGCTATCGAGACAATTCTTGAAGCTGTAAAGAAGGCAGGCTATGAGCCGGGCAAGGATTTCAAGATTGCCATGGATGCCGCATCATCAGAGTGGAAGAGTGAAAAGGGCAAGGGCTTTTACAAGCTGCCAAAGGCCGGCACAGAGTATACTTCAGAGGAGCTTATAGAGCATTGGGCAAAGCTCTGTGATAAATATCCTATTATCTCAATCGAGGATGGACTCGATGAGGAGGACTGGGAAGGCTGGCAGAAGCTTACTGCGCGTCTTGGCGATAGGGTACAGCTTGTGGGAGATGACCTGTTCGTAACAAACACTGAGAGACTTGCAAAGGGAATAAGCCTTGGAGCAGGAAATGCAATCCTGATTAAATTAAACCAGATCGGTTCAGTATCAGAGACTCTTGAGGCTATCAAGATGGCACACAAGGCAGGCTATACAGCAATCAGCTCACACCGCTCAGGTGAGACTGCCGACACAACAATTGCAGACCTTGCGGTGGCACTCAACACATGCCAGATAAAGACAGGTGCACCTTCGCGTTCAGAGCGTGTTGCAAAGTATAACCAGCTTTTAAGAATTGAAGAGGAGCTGGGAAAGAGCGCAGTTTATCCGGGAATTAAAGCGTTTAATGTGCAGCAGTAGTTTAAAATAAAACTCTATGACTGCATTAAGTCAATATCCATTGGAGTGTCTTTAGGAAAAAATAAGATAAGTATAGTCGCAGATATCATAATATGGTATCTGCGATTTTTAGTTTTATCAGTAATCCTTAACATTTTCAAACAACTTTTTTTTACGCGTCTCAGGTTACTATTTCCTCATTTTAAATGTGACATTTATAACGATTACAATCAATTTATCGAGATACGATAAAAAGTTATTGCAAAACTGAAAACTGTGTAGTACAATTAGCTTGCCGGTAAGTGAAAAATATGAGAAAATAAATACATGATTAAAGGGTCAAAAGGTATCATCGGTACATGCATGCAATTCGATGTATTACCGAGAGTAAGGAGGTAGCTATGGACAATAATAATATCGGGGGCATGAATCCCCAACAGTTTTCACAGAATATGCCACAGACTTCACAGCCACATATGGGGATGTCGGGTATTGAACTGCAGAATATGCAGCAGGAGGCGGAGCAAAGACGGCGTGAACAAAGCAGGAGAAACGCGGATTTCTTTGGCAGGCTATGTATACCTACGATAATATATGCGCTGCTGTACACCATTTTTTTGTATGAGAATACAGGTGGAATACTTGTTACGTTGTTTGCAATCGTCACAGGAGTATACAGCCTGTATTGTATGAAGATACTTCATATAGAGGCAAAGCCACTCACTATATGGTACAGTGTGATGATGATACTCACAGGCCTATCATCAGGCTTGACCGGCAATAAAATTATACAGGGATTTAATTTTTGCTGGATTCTTGTGTTTCTTGTTTTTATGCTGCTTCACAATTTCTGCAATGACAGACAGTGGGGGCTCATAAAGTATATCGCTGCGGCATTTCAGGCAGTGTTTGGAGCGATTGGGTGTATAGCTGAGCCGTTTATGGATATTGCCGACTATATGAGAAACGAGCGCATGGATAGTGACAATATGGGCAGTGAAAGTGTGGTTGGTGACAGTGCAAATACAACTGTCGGAGAGCGGCATGTGAAAAAACACAGAATGCTTTATGTGTTTATCGGAATAGCAATTGCCTTTCCTCTGGTTGTGCTGATAGTGGTGCTGCTGTGCTCTGCGGATGCGGTTTTTGCCTCAGTAATAAAGAAAATATTTGCTGATATCAATTTCTTTACAGTGAGCAAGGTTGTATTTCTTTTTGTATTTGCGCTTTTCTCATCGTACTGTGGTATAAAGTATCTGAGCAAGAAGCGTATATCGGATGCACCGGTTGAGACTCCGGCATTTCCGGCTGCAATTGGTATCACTGTAGCTGCAACTATATCAGTGGTATATGTATTTTTCTGTTTTATACAGATTGTGTATCTGTTCGGGGGACTTATGCAGCTTCCAAGCGGCTATACCTACGCCAGGTACGCGAGAGAAGGCTTTTTCCAGCTGCTTTTCGTGTGTATACTTAATGTGATTATCGTATTGCTCGGAAGTGGATTGTTCAGGAAAAATAAAATATTAAATGCATTTTTAATTTTAATAACTTTATGCACATATGTCATGATTGCATCAAGTGCATACCGTATGGGACTGTATGTGTCAGAGTACGGGCTGACAGCCACCAGACTTTGTGTGTTCTGGGCACTTGGAGTGATAGCACTGTTTATGTTCGGAGTGATTTTATCTATATGTAAGTCTGCTTTTTCGCTATTTCGGTACGGAATAATAGTAATCGGGGTATGTTATCTTGTGCTTGCATTTGCAAGGCCTGATTATTTGGTTGCAAGGTACAATACAGTATGTATGGAGGATACAGACTACAAATATCTGATGTCACTTTCCACGGATGCATCCCCGGCGCTTGCGGCAGATGCAGACTTTATGGAAAATAAGGGTATGGTCACCATGTATGCAAGACAGCTTGCAGGTGAGACGAATGACAGCTTAAGACAGCTCAATGTGTCTCATATAAAGGCTGCACATTTATTCAGAGATAGCATAGATGAGGTAAAGAGCTCACAGCTTATCCTTTTATATGTATATTCGCCTTACGATTCGGGCAGCTATAACAATAATGATACCGGTCTTGATGGCGTGGACAGCATACAGATGGGCTATCATGTGTTAAAGGATACAGAAGATGATGACACAGCCAACTATGATTACGACAGTTATAGCATGGATGATACAAGAGTGGCGGCACCGGTATTTTTCAAATGGGTGGATGCAGTCGAGGTAAAGAAGATTTCCGACAGTGAGCGTATCTTCCTTGCAAAGATTCCAAGAAAGGCATTAAAAGGCAAAGATGGAGTGAATATTGAATACAGATTTAATAAAAATGGAGATGTTATATATTCATCCCAGTACAATGTGATTCTTGACAAGAAAAAAGGACTCAACGAGGTGGAGATGTCATACTATGCCGGCACAGATGGCGTGGATGTGCCTGAGTACAATATTTATGGAAAGTAATAGTTTAAATTGTTTATAATCCAAAACGGACATGGCAGTTTAGCATGTCCGTTTTTTGTTTTTGTATAATAAGTATCGGGTATTATGAACCGGGTAGTTTTACAAAAAGCAGAGTAAAATTTAATCAAGCTTCAATATTAATCCTAATATACGCTTTACAGAGGTCTCCATCTCACTACGAGAGATGGCACCCTTATCATAAGCCTTCTTTACACGATCAGGATATCCATTTCCCATCTTAAGATCATTTCCGGCTTTTGTCTCCTTGTAATGTTCGCCACAGGTCCACCAGTCGGTTGTGACCATTCCTTCATAGCCCCACTCATCACGCAGTATTCCTGTCAGAAGATCCTCGCTTTCAGAGGCTCTGTAGCCGTTTATCATATTGTAAGAGGACATAATGGCCCATGGATTATCATTCTTTACAATCATCTCAAATGCCTTCAGATAAATTTCTCTGGCAGCTCTTTCTGAAACGCGTGAATCGCTGTTTTTGCGGTTGGTTTCCTTGTTGTTCAAGGCAAAGTGCTTGAGTGTGGCACCGACATTGTTGGACTGGATTCCGCGTACCATGGCACCTGCGAGCTTTCCTGTGACAAATGGATCCTCTGAGTAGTACTCGAAGTTACGTCCGCAGAGAGGACTTCTGTGAATACAGATGGCAGGGGTGAGCCACAGTGCAAGGTTGTTTTCCTTTAATTCTTCGCCGCCCGCGCGTCCTACAGCCTCTAAAACATCCGGGTCCCATGTGCATGCGAGCAGTGTGGAGCATGGAAACGCAGTGGTGCATATACCGACCTCAGGTGCTATGCGCACTCCGGCAGGACCGTCTGCTGTCATGACAGAAGGAATACCGTATTCAGGCATATTTCCGATACCGAAGGTATTTGCAACACCTGTATTTGGCTGTCCGCCGAGCAGATGAATGAGATCATCGATGGAAAGCTCTGATACAAATTCATCAAGCGTGATACGTCCTTCCACAACATCCATGATGTCGTGACTGCTGTTTTTAGCCATGCCATCGGCAAAGCGGTAGTATGGAATGGCTCTCTGACCGGGACCAACACCCTCGGTCAGGGCAGGGGCAATATTACCAATAGCTGAGTAGTCGGTGTCAACAGGCTCACTTTGAGGCAGAGCTTCATAGCTTCCGTCAGCGAGCATTCTCTTTGGCAGACTTGTAGGAACCAGCTTTGCTGAAAGCTGCTCGGTAATTACATCATGATTTAATATATATGAGTAATCAGCTTTTGTCACGTCACGGACGCTCGTTCCAACGTATATATCATATGAACCGGCTTCAAGCACATATGCAGATTTTTTAACCTTTCCAAGGTCATCATATGATGCCATATCGTTTATTTCCCATGTGAGGATCATAAGCTGTGATTCACCCGGCTGCAGTTCTCTTGTCTTTTCAAAGGCAGCGAGCTCCTTTGCAGGCTTGCCAAGCTTTCCTTGTGGTTTAGCGATGTATACCTGAACAACCTCTTTTCCGGAGAATTTACCTGTATTTGTCACACGGACTTTTGCATAAAGTTTATTGGCCTCAGACGTGCAGTTGGAATTCACAACGCCGGCAGAAACAGTCTCCACATCAAATGTGGTGTATGAGAGTCCATAGCCAAATGGGTATACAACCTTCTCGGCAGCTCCCGGAATTGTCTCGAAATAGCGGTATCCGACATATATATCATCGGTATAGTCCACATAGTCTCTTGACTCGTGGAAATTGTAAGTAGACGGATAGTCGTCGAGTGATTTGGCAAATGTATCGACAGTTTTTCCGGAAGGATTGCCATCTCCTACGAGAAGCTCAGCGGCAGCGAGCCCGCCTTCCATGCCACCCTGTAAGGCAAGCAGTGCTGATTGAATCTGATTATCATAAGCAAACCAAGATGTATCAACCATTCCACCGACATTTAAAATCACAATTACATTTTTGAAACTGGCTTTTACAGTGTCAACCATCTCCTTTTCTTTTACGGAAAGACAGAAATCACCATCCTTAAAAAGCTCTGCCGACTTCTCGGTCATCTCGCGTTCGTAGTCCCAGAGAGCCTTGTTGTTTGGGTCAACAACACTCTTTCTGTCCCAGCCTTCTCCGGAGTAGCGGCAGATTGAGATGATAGCAGTGTCGGTATATGCCTGTGCCTTGCTTAAAAGCTCAGCCGGTACATCAGGCTCTATAGTCATGCCGGGTACAGCACCGGCTGCATACTGCTTTTTAATGTCGTTGCGGTAGTAATCGCACAGCTCCTCAAATACGCTTATTTTATCTTTTTGAAGCTTAAGTCCTTCGTAGAGGCTGCGGATATATGCAACAGTTACATCACCGCTTCCGCCACCGCCCTTTACATAGTCGAAGGTGCCTTTACCGAAAAGGGCTACCTTAGAACCTGCTGCAAGAGGGAGTACGTTGTTTTCGTTTTTGAGAAGCACCATGCCTTCTTTGGCAGCTTTCTTTGAAAGCTCGATGTGAGCCTTGCTTCCTGTAACTCTTTCACCATTTGCCCCAAGTGGAAGATTAGGAGTGAATTTGATTCGTGACCATTTGTTCATAGCAGATACCTTCCTTATATTGTGTTTTATAAAGTTAATTTTGTGTCTGTATGGCATTTTATTTATAAAATTACCATAATTTTTCATGTATTATAAAAGAATTTTAAGCCAAAATAGAATGATTTTCAATCATGATAATGACTTTATTTTATGTCGATATTGACTTTTTGCTTTGACATTATATTATATAATTAAGTCTTCAAATCTGTAAATTCTAGTATATGATAGCTTACGCATATGGAGGTTCACATGCAGCAATACACGCACGAATATATAAAATCAATACCACATCTACCGGTATACTGTCTCCTGTATGAGACATACCGCCAGATGTCACCGAGCCACTGGCATGATCATCTGGAGATAATCTATGTACTTGAGGGAGAATTACAGATATCAAGTAATGAAAACACTGATATATATGCTAATGATGGACATATTCTTCATAAAGATGAGTTCTATATCATAAATTCAAGTAAAATCCACAGCACAAAGAGTAAGGGGATGGTTAAAGCCTTTCTTATACAGGTACCATATATGTATTTGGATAATTATATAGAGGATTATGGGCACGTCAGATTTCTGGAATGCTATGATGGAGAAAAGAATACAAAAAAATATAATCGGATGAAAGCTCTTCTAAAAGCAATAACACGAATTTACTGCAAAAAGGATAAAGGCTATGAGCTTCGTCTGATGGCTAAGATGAATGAATTTCTCTATATTTTGTATACGAGCTATTCACACATTGATGCTAATATGGAAAAAGAGTCAAAACAGATAGCCCGTCTTAAAGGAGTACTGCAGTACGTCGCGCAGTCCTATCAGGAGCAGATTTCATTAAAAACAGCGGCTGATATAGCATCGCTGAATCAGGAGTATTTCTGCCGTATGTTCAAAAAATGTATGGGTGTGACTTTTCTGGAGTACATCAATCTGGTACGGATCGACCATATTCATGATGAGCTTCTTGTAACAGATGATTCGATAACAGATATTCTGCAACGCAATGGATTCACGAATTACAAGGTTTTTAGCAGGATGTTTAAGGCGCAGTTTGGCATGACACCGAGGGAATTGCGCAGACTCAGAAATTAATCGTGACAGATACACAGAAGATATCTATAATTTACATATTCTTGTAGGAAAATTAATTTAAGTTTTACACAATTATATTATACTTAGTATGTATTATAATCTGAAAGCGCATGTGAAAGGAAGGATTTTTTGCATAACCAAAGTGATATTACATGGTTTTAGAATTAATATTATAGGAATATCCATAAATAGATATTTTTATGAGTATAACGTAGATGATAAAAATGCGATTAAAGAATATCATAGAGGAAGGGCTGTTAGATCCATTATTATTTTAATTCTTGATTCAATAACATTAGTAATATCATATAAGTATAGTATAGAGATAGCCACTGGATTTATGATAATATCAACTATAGCATCTATAATAATTAAATATATTAAAGATAAAGAATAGTGGTTGTGAGATTATAATACATAACTTAAGTGATTAAATAATAGAGCGTATGCTATATGATATAGCGTACGCTTTAATTATTATGTTGAATCGTAAGAAATTAAATAATTCTAAAATGATAGATTATAGAATTGACTCATGGTATAATATAACGAACGTAAAGATATGTGCGTCGAAAGAGATATCATATAGATAAGATTGGAGAAAATACATGAACCCAGCAAGCATAATGAAAATGATGAAAGCAAAAAATACATTTACAGCAAACCACCCAAAGTTTGTATCCTTTTTACAATATGCATTCGGCAGCGGCATCCCGGCAGACTCTGTTATTGAAATCACAGTTACAAAGCCGGGACAGGAGCCTGTTACGTCCAATATCAGGGTTTTACAGTCGGATCTTGAGCTTTTGGAGAGTCTTAACGACTTAAAATAGAGGTAAAATATGTTATACCAGATTAAAGATGGGACAGTTTCGGCAGGAGGTCAGACGATTCTGTCCCATGTTGATTTTTATATAAAGGAAAAAGAAAAAATAGCTGTAGTCGGCAAAAACGGTGCTGGAAAGACCACGCTGCTTCGGCTTCTTGCTGGAGAGCTGACACCGGACAGGGATGACAGCAGGGGTAGCTACGGCAGAAGCAATGATACGGTCACGGGAGCTGTCACTGCAGGCAGTGATTTAGATGGTACGGCAAAAAGAACTCAAAGAGCAAAAAAGAAGAAACCGTCGGGAAACCCAGAAACCGGAATCACCATGTCCAGAAATATCACAATTGATATGCTTAGACAGGCGGATAAATCAAATCAGAATTTGACAATAGAGCAGATACTGCTTGAGAGCTGCCCGGATAAAGATAGCTTTTCAAAAGAGAGGTTTGACTACGAGATGGAGTACGACCGGCTTTTTACAGGCTTTGGCTTTGAAAAAGAAGAAAAAAGCCGTACACTCGGCAGTTTTTCTGGAGGAGAACAGACGAAGATTTCTTTGATAAAGCTGCTTTTAAAGAAGCCTGATCTTTTGCTCTTGGATGAGCCGACGAATCATCTTGATATGAAAACTGTCGAGTGGCTGGAGGATTATCTGATTAACTATCCCAAGGCTGTAGTTATGGTGTCTCATGACAGGGCATTTCTTGATGCGGTTGCGACTGGTGTATATGAGCTTGAAAACGGAGCATTGCACAGATATGCCGGCAATTACACGCAGTACAGGCAGCAGAAACTTAAAAATCTGCAGATACAGCGCAAAGCCTACGAGCGCCAGCAGGCGGAGATTGCGCACAATAATGAGCTTATCGACAAATTCAAGCATAAGCCTAAGAAAGCTGCGTTTGCACGCTCGAGAAAGACCATGCTGGCACGCATGAAGTTGATAGAAAAGCCGGTTGAAGACGAAGCTCATATTTTTACAGGCAATATCGAGCCACAGTTTCCGGGCGGTAAATGGGTTTACGAGGCGAAGGAATTAAAAATTGGCTACGACGGCAGGGCACTGCTTGAGCTGTCGCTTCGTATAAGGCGTGGTCAGAAGATTGCCGTAATTGGTGACAATGGCATAGGAAAATCAACATTTCTAAAGACTGTGGCAGGACTTATTCCACCAATAAAGGGCACAAGCCAGCTCGGCAGCAATCTGCTGGTGGGATATTTTGACCAGCAGTCGGCACTTATAGACAGCGATAAGACCGTGAGAGCCGATTTTCACGAGCGGTTTGCGGCTCTTGTGGAGAAGGACTTAAGAAAGACACTTGGCAGGTATCTGTTTGGAGGGGCAAATGCCTCAAAGCGCATCAGCTCGCTCTCAGGTGGTGAGAAGTCCAGGCTTGTGTTAGCAGAGCTTCTGACAGGCCGTCCGAACCTTATGATACTCGATGAGCCGACCAATCACATGGATATTCCGGCGAGGGAGACACTTGAATCGGCATTTAAGGCATATACCGGCACCATGCTTTTTGTATCGCATGACAGGTATTTCATAAAGCAGGTGGCTGATGCCATACTGGTCTTTGAAAAGGACAAAGTGATGTACTATCCGTTTGGCTATGACCATTATATTTCAAGGCTTAAGGCATCACAGGACGGCAATCTGCCGGCACTCATGCAGGCAAAGGATGCTGCGATGGTCGAGGCACTTGCGGCTGTACCAAAGAGGGAGAGGCATGAGACCAGACAGCTTTCAACAGATGAGGCGTACCTCGAGTGGAAGCTTGCACTTGCAGCGGAGCCGGTGGCGAAGGCGGCTGAAGAAGCAGAAAAATTAAATCAAAACATAATAAACGCGGATTGGACTAAGGAAAATGTCGATAAGCTGCGACTGCAATATGAAAAAGCTGTTGACTCATGGACAAATGAGTGTACAAAATGGTATGATATATACTTAGATGAGATGTATCCGGAGAGTGATTTTTAATTTGCAGACATAAGGGAATCAATGTCATTTGCTGTATATCATAAATTATCCGGGGAGAAAGGATTATATATGTGGTTATCAAGATATTTTGTGTATTTTATTATATTTAGCTGTATGGGCTGGATATATGAGAGCATCTACTGTACCATCAGAGCAAAAAAATGGGAAAACAGAGGCTTTCTCTATGGACCGCTTTGTCCTATTTACGGAGCCGGAGGTGTTGCGATCACTGCGATAGCAGATCTTATTTCTGCTCACACGGATGCGACATTTACATGGTGGCAGATATTTCTTGTGGCATTTTTGGGAAGCATTGTCTTAGAATATGGCACATCGTGGGCGCTTGAGAAGCTGTTTCATGCATACTGGTGGGATTACAGCAGCATGCCGCTCAATATAAACGGCAGGGTGTGTTTTCCATATTCTGTAGGCTTTGGGGTGGCAGGACTTATAGTGGTATATTTCATTGCACCGTTTACGAAGCTCATCACAGGCTGGATGTCACCTATATGGTATGAGTTTTTCTCACTGCTTCTCATGGGCTTTTTAGCTGTAGACACTGCAATCACCGTGTCAGCGCTTACAGATTTCAGCAGGACAATAGTCAATCTGCAGAACAATTTCAACACCTATATGGATGAGGTTGTGGAAGAGGTTAAAGAGCGTAAGAAGGCTGCAGACGAAAGGTCGCAGGAGCGGTCACAGGAGCTTGTGGAGGCTGTCGAGGAGCGTAGAAAGAGAAAACGTATCAGAGCCAGTGCGGACCGCGTCATCGATTCAATGGGTGCTTTAAAGAAATCTGCGCTTAACAGGGCACAGGGCTTCAGAAATCCGAAGGTGGAGAACAGGTATCTCGATACCTTTACAGAGAGTCTCAGGGAACGCTTTAAAGGTGAACGTATAAAGAAAGCAAAGAAAGAAAAAAGGCAGATAAATAATAAATAAAAATTTTTAAAAAAATTTCAAAAAAAGCTTGCATTATCCGATTGACCATGGTATTATAATACACGGTTCGTTGGTCAAGCGGTTAAGACGCCGCCCTCTCACGGCGGAAACACGGGTTCGATTCCCGTACGGACTGCTAAAACAAAAAGCTCTCAGTACACAGTGCTGAGGGCTTTTTATTTTTGCAAGCTATTAATAACTTATAAAACCACTGAGAACAAAAAGCTGATGCCTGCATGTAAGCATGACGCATCAGCTTTTTATTCTCAAGGTGGCTCAAATCATTATGTCTAAAGTATAATAATACTTGCGCACTTCAAATCATCGCCCAGATTGTATACTCTGCCGGAATCTACGCCGACAACAGTTGGTCGGAGAATGTAGTACTTACTGTTTTTTACAACTCTTGCCTTTTCACCATTGCTAAGCTGTACAATTGAATCAACAGGATATAGAATCATACTGCTCATGAAAGCGCGCATGACACCTATATCAAGCTGATTTGTCATGGACATAAGCATCTCAACTGCATCGCGCTGTGAGAAGGCATCCTTGTACGGACGCTTTGTGACAAGCGCATCATAGACATCTGCGACAGACAGAATCTTTGCAAACTGACAGATTTTGGGTGCATTAAAGCCTAGTGGATATCCGGTTCCGTCAATGCGTTCGTGGTGCTGCAGCACTCCCATCAGTATAGAGTTGTTTAAATCCTTTCGGTCTTTTAGCATATTGTAGCCGTACAGGGAATGTTTTTTCATGATATTAAACTCATCGTCCGTGAGCCTGCCCGGCTTGTTTAGAATTTCATTGGGGATCATTGTCTTGCCTATATCGTGCAGCAGGCCGGAAACTCCTATGTCGTGGATTTCGTTGTCAGGCAGCTTCATCTGCTTGGCAAGAATCATTGAAATAGTAGCCACATCCACACTGTGTTTGAAGGTGTACTCATCGCTGGTTTTTAGGGAACTGATATCGACAGCTATGGCATCGTTTTCATTGATGGCCTCCATGAGCGAGTCTGCAATCTGGTTTGTTGCCTGTGTTAGCTCCTCGGAGTTAGTGTTGTTGAAGATGTACTGGACACCGGTTGATACACGCTGTCTGACACTGTCGCTTAAGGTTACCTTGGAACGGTCGTCTGTACGCAGCTGCTTGACCATGGCGGCAGCCTTTGGAGACAGTATGGCATCCGGATCGTCAGGGTCAGAACTTCCCTCACGGATGTATACTGACATTATACCGAGCTTAAGCAGCGAAGAGATGATATAATCATCGATAGCTGAGCCCTGTACCACCAGGTTACGGCCGGTAGGATCCTTGATGACCTGATCAATAATCATGCCGGGTTTCAATTGTCGTGTTCTCATATATCTGCGTTTAATCATTTTTGCCCCAAAACAAAATAAGTCTACTTTAAAAACAATTCAAAATACTACGAATATTATATAGTGT
>ERZ1023701.308-NODE-308-length-16763-cov-73.721092_pt1 | contig 16763 bp, 12 predicted proteins | sample MGYA00380350_ERZ1023701 | MGnify/ENA primary metagenome ERZ1023701 (study PRJEB33179, sample SAMN07449025) | human gut metagenome | biome: Human-gut; feature: Human associated habitat; material: Faeces | host: Homo sapiens | place: India:Kasaragod | collected... | reverse complement strand
CATCAGAGATAGAACCATCACGCTCTACCACGAATGAAACGATAACACGACCCTGAACACCATTCTCCTGTGCTACGACTGGGTACTTGATGTTGCTAGCCAAGTACTGCATCAAGGCGCCTTGTCCACCAGGGAATGAAGGCATCTCCTCAACGACGTCGAAGACCTTAGTAGCAACCTCAGGTTTTGGAGCTGGTGGTGGTGGTGGAGCTGCCACGGCAATCTCACTTCTCACAGCTTCCACTGTACGGTCCTTCACACCTTCCTTGTCTTCAGAACCGACAGCAACCTTGTCGTCCAATTTATCCATCTGCTTAACCTGGTTTTCCTCTTTTACGAGTTCATCCTTCTTAATGACAGGTGCGGTAAACTTCTGAGTTTCGCGAGCCACAGGTATCTCCTTCTTTGGTTCAATCTTTGGCTTCACTGGCTCCTTCTTCTTTTCTTCCTTCTTAGCCTGCTGCTGGAGTTTAGCCAACTCCATAGCTTCCATATATGCCTGCTGTTCTTCGGCCTGTTTCTGTTCGATGACTTTCCAAGCCAAGAATCCACCCACGAGAGCTGCAGCAATGACCAAGATCAGAAGAGCCTTGATGTTTCGGCCAGAAGTACCCTTACGGAGCTGGTATGCACCATACTCCTTGTTCTTTCCGGCGAAAACCATATCGACCCATTTAGGATCGTAAAGATCAATTTTTGCCATTTCTTTCTTGTTTTATTTGTTGGTATTCATCATTACATCTTAACGTTTCTAGACTTGAGAAGCTTCTCGTCGTCTGCGTTAATCTTGTCGATGACGTATGTACCAATGTTCAAAATCTGCATTTCATCGAGAGCGTCAACCATGTTCTTGTAAGAAGCATTGTCGGTAGGCTTGATTACGATAGTAAGAGTCTCGATCTTGCGACCATCCAACTCACCACCCTTAATCTTGCTCAACTTCTTCTGATATACGCTGTCAGGCATTGCTGGGTTCTTCTGACGCTCAGCGTTCAAAGATCTAACAGCAATCATAATCTGCTCAACTGGACGTAAACCCTCTCCGGTAGTGTGCTCGCGCAAGACCTTACGGATACCATTGCTACCCCATGTAGTCTCCTTGATCCATGTAGGATCATCGTACTTAGGGATACCAGCACCATAATAAATCTTGTTGTCTGCAGTTACGTAAAGAGTTACGGTACCAGATTCCTTTGCTTCGTTCTTCTTGTCCTCTGGTTGGTTGTCATCATTACTTGGCATAGTCAGCTCCATAGTCTGAGGTTTGCTCAATGATGTACACAGCATGAAGAACGTGATAAGCAGCATGAGCATATCCACCATAGGCGTAAAGTCTACGCGGACATTCATTTTCTTTTGTTTGCTTTCTTTCTTTGCCATTTATTCGTCCCCCTGTTTTTTTAACTGTGTAATCATATAGTAATGACTCTCGTCCATATCCTGGAGTTCGTTCATCACTCTCTTAACGGTCTTGTAAGGTGTAGAAGCATCTGCCTTCAGGGCAATCTTGATGTCCTCATTCACGTTACGAGCAGCGTCAACCCACTGCTGGAACTCGCTCATACCACCTCTGATGCTATCGAGAGGAATACCCTTAGTCTGGAGATACTGTGGACGCTTTGCAGCGTTCATAGTCAAATAAGTGCCCAAGTCACTCATTGGAACACCGAATGTACCCTCGCTCTTGAATGTCTCAATCTGCTTTGGATTCAATGACACACCGAAATTGCCTGTCATTGTACTCAGTGTAGCTCCCAACTGATCGGTATTATCAATACTCATAAATACTTGGCCCTCGCCGGTAGGCTTACCGGCCTTGTCCTTTTCAGGACTTACCAAGATGGTCAAGACGCCGTTTTCTGGCACCTTAATCTCAGACACAGATCCTGGAGTATTTACCTTTACAGGCTCATTCTTTACGAAAGTAGAGGTGAGCATGAAGAAGGTAAGCAGCAGGGTCATAACGTCTGACATAGGAGTCATATCGATCCAGACGTCACTCTTCTTAATTTTTACTTTACCCATAGCGATAAAATTTTAAAGGGTTAGCAAAAATTAAGCCTCTTCTGCGTGGTTAGCTTCGTATGTCTGAGCAATTGAGTAACCTACCTCGTCGAGTGCGTATGTCAACTTATCTACCTTGTTGGTGAATGTGTTGTAAGATACAACGGCACACCATGATGTCAAGATACCGAATGCGGTGTTGATCAACGCCTCAGAAATACCTACAGAAAGTGCTGCTGAGTCAGCGCCACCACCTTCACCCATGGCCTGGAATGACTTGATCATACCGGTTACAGTACCGAGAAGACCTGTCAAAGTACCAAGTGTTACGATTGTAGCGATGATAGGCAAGTTCATTGTCAAAGTTGGCATCTCCAACTGAGTTGCCTCCTCGTGAGCCTGCTGGATCTTAGCTACCTTCTGAGCCTTCTTCAAAGATGCGTTAGCACCAGACTCCATAGACTTGTAAGCGTTCAAAGAAGCCATAACAACGTTAGCTACTGTACCGCGCTGCTTGTTGCAGAGCTGCTCAGCCTTAGCGAAATCATTTGCGTTCAAAGCTGCCTTGATGTTTGCAACGAACTTAGGAAGAGCACCTGTACCTGTAGCGGTCTTAAGAGCCAACCAACGCTCGATTGTCATAGCCAACACTGTGAGCAACAATGTGTGGATAACTGGTACGATTACACCACCTTTGTAGATAGTACCCCAAATGTCTGCTGGGTGATCCTGTACACCTGGATCCTGGAAGTGCATGTCATTACCGAACCATGTGAAGAACAATGTGAATGCGATGATAGCACATACCACGATGATCCAGAATGCGCCTCTTACTCCCTGAAAGCCCTCAGACTTCTTAGCTGGGGCTGCTTGTTTTGTAGTTGCCATAATTTTACTTTTTTTTAAATTATTAGTTAATAAATTATTAATATTTTCTCGTTTTTTCTAGTTGTTTCTCGGACCTCTTTGGGGTCATTTCTGACCAGTGCGAGAAGTTTCCTCAAAATCCTTTGGCAAAGATAATAAATAATGAGAAACTATTACCCTAATTAAGAAGTTTTAACGAGATATTAACTCAAAATAAGTCAATATCTCGTTTTTTCTTTACAAAATTGGGCGTAAAACGTACTTGTTTGCTCGTTTTTATTTCAATTTGCTCAATGCTTCCTTGATACGGCGGATGGCCTCTACGATGTTCTCGTCGCTGGTGGCGTAGCTCATGCGGAAACAGTCTGGATCGCCGAAGGCATCACCGCCTACTGTTGCTACGTGAGCTTCCTCCAGCAGATACATTGCGAAGTCGGTTGAGTTGTTGATAGTCTTCTCGCCGTTGCTCTTGCCAAAGTAGCTGTTGCACTTAGGGAAGAGATAGAAGGCACCCTGTGGCATGTTGACCTCAAGTCCTGGTACTTCCTTAGCCAGCTTCACAATCAGGTTGCGGCGACGCTCGAAGGCTACACGCATCTCCTCTACAGCACCCTGGTCGAGTGTGTAGGCTGCCTCGGCTGCCTTCTGGCTTACTGAACAGGTACCGCTGGTGTACTGACCCTGCAGTTTGTTGCAGCCCTTGATGATCCACTCTGGACCTGCGAGGAAACCGATTCTCCATCCTGTCATGGCGTATGCCTTAGATACACCATTGGCGATGATTACCTGCTCCTTCATTCCTGGCTCCTGGGCAATGCTGTGGTGCTTGCCGATATAGTTGATGTGCTCGTAGATTTCGTCTGCCAACACGAATACCTCTGGATGCTTCTTGAGAACGGCTGCCAATGCTGACAATTCCTCCTTTGAATATACGCTACCTGTTGGGTTGCTAGGAGAGCAGAGAATGAGCATCTTGGTCTTCTCTGTGATGGCGTTCTCCAGCTGCTCGGCTGTCATCTTGAAGTCCTGGTCGAAACCTGCGTTCACGATGACTGGTGTACCACCTGCCAACTTCACCATCTGTGGGTAACTTACCCAATATGGAGCTGGGATGATAACTTCGTCGCCTGGGTTCACGAGTGCCAATACGGCATTGCATACGCACTGCTTGCCACCTGTGCCGACGATTATCTCGTTCATAGTGTAGTCGAGACCGTTCTCCTTTTTCAGTTTGGCTACAATTGCCTTTCGCAAGTCTGGGTAACCAGGAACTGGTGAGTAACGTGAGAAGTTCTCATCAATAGCCTTCTTCGCAGCCTCCTTGATATTGTCAGGCGTGTTGAAGTCTGGTTCACCTACACTCATGTTAATTACATCGATACCCTGAGCTTTCATTTCACTACTCTTCTGTGACATCGCCAGCGTTGCTGATGGTGCCAATCTGTTAAGACGATCAGATAATTGTGCCATAATTCTTTGTTTATATTAAATATTCGTGTGCAAAATTAAACAAATTATTTCTTTTTCGGAAGAAATTTGCTCATTATTTCGGGTTTTGACCCGAAATAATAACAAAAATTACATTATCCGAGGTGCAAAGTATGCCCCATGCGGTCTCTTTTGGTCTTGAGGTAGCGCTCGTTGTACTTGTTAGGTTCAACTTCGATGGCTACATTCTCTACGATTTCAAGTCCGTATGCTTCCAGTCCTACACGTTTCACCGGATTGTTGGTGAGCAGGCGCATCTTGTGTACGCCAAGGTGGCGGAGCATCTGTGCACCGCAGCCATAGTCGCGCTCGTCTGGCTTAAAGCCGAGGTGAACGTTGGCATCTACGGTGTCGTATCCTTCTTCCTGCAGCTTGTAGGCGGCAATCTTGTTCATCAGTCCGATGCCTCTGCCTTCCTGTTGCATGTAGATGATGACTCCCTTGCCTGCTTTCTCAATCTCTTCCATTGACTTGTGCAACTGCTGTCCGCAGTCGCAGCGCTTGCTGCCCAGTATGTCGCCTGTGGCACATGATGAGTGTACACGAACCAGAATTGGCTCGTCTTCCTTCCATTCGCCCTTGATGAGTGCCATGTGCTCCAATCCGTTGCTTGACTGGCGGAATGGGATGAGTCGGAAGTGTCCGTAGTCGGTTGGCATATCCACCTCTTCGCCCACTTCGATGAGCGATTCCTTCTTGAGGCGGTATTCTATCATGTCTTTGATGGAGATTACCTTCAGGTTCCACTCCTTCGCCATTTTCATCAGCTCTGGCAGGCGTGCCATGGTGCCGTCTTCGTTCATGATTTCCATGAGTGCACCGGCTGGGTAGAGTCCTGCCATCTTGCAGAGGTCGATGGCTGCCTCGGTGTGGCCGCTTCTTCTCAATACACCGTTGTCCTGTGCATAGAGTGGGTTGATGTGCCCAGGGCGACCGAATGTCTGTGGGGTTGAGTTAGGGTCGGCAAGTGCCTTGATGGTCTCTGCACGGTCGTGTGCCGATACGCCTGTAGAGCAGCCTTCCAGCTTGTCTACGGTTACGGTGAATGGTGTGCCGAGCATGGAGGTGTTGTCTGAAACCTGGTGAGGCAAGTCGAGTTCGTCGCAACGGCTCAGTGTAATCGGTGCGCAGAGCACGCCTCTTGCATTCTTCAGCATGAAGTTTACCTTCTCTGCATCAATCTTCTCTGCGGCGATGATGAGGTCGCCTTCGTTCTCGCGGTCTTCGTCGTCTACTACGATAACAAACTTTCCTTCCTGGAAATCCTTTACTGCATCTTCGATGCTATTTAGTTTGATGTCTGCCATTTGTGATACTTTATTTTGTTAGTTACATTTTGTTTATCTGACTGATGATGTTGGCGTTACTCTGTCTGATGACATTCAGGTCACGAAAGAGACGGAGTCTGAAGCGCCACATTCTGAGGTACAGCACGATGCCCACCGGAACGATGATGGCTGCAACGATGTTGAGCCACTTCTGCTCGAATGGTCGGGTGTGGGCCTTGGTCGCGAGAATAGGGTAGAGGTTGAGATTGTGCAGAATCACCCTGTTCTTGGTGTTGCTCAGGTCCTCTATCACCTTCTCCAGTTCTTCGCTGATGCGTTCTATCTCGTGGTCAGGCTGATACTTGAAGAACACATTGATGAAGTTAGGAAGCTTCTTCAGCTCGTGTACCTTATTATATATAGCGATGTCGCCGTTCAGCTTCTCCAGCGATGCGGCATCTTCCCTGTATTTCGGGTCTTCGATGATTACCTCTTTGCCGAAGATGTGGCGCTTGATTCGCAGACCCAGCAGCTTCATGAAGAAGTTCTTGTATAGCTCCATGTTGAATACCGTAGAGTCGTTGGTTGCCTTGTAGGTCACGAAGACGGCTACGGGAGTAAGCACGGCTGGTGCCAGTCCCTTACCGAACCAGATGGCCCACGAACCCTGTCGTGACATTCGGTAGCCCGTATTGTCGAGGATGTAGAAGATGATGAACACCAATACGGATATGATTACCGGGAATCCCAGACCTCCCTTTCGGATGATGGCTCCCAAAGGCGCACCGATGAAGAAGAAAATCAGGCATGCCAGTGCCAGCGTGAACTTCTGGATGGCTTCTATCTCGTGAAGTCTTACGATATAGTCGGCATCGTGGGTCATCATCGCCTTGAAGTCGAGGTCGTTCGTCTCCTGCTGCACCGTCATCTTGGCATCGTTGAGTGCCATCAGCTTCTTGTCGTTGGAGAGCCTATTATATAAAGTGTCGAAATTCTCCGTCTGCCCTTTTTTAGCAAGTCTTGCCGAGTCTTTCTGACCCACCGTGGCAAGTCTGTAGAAGCGGACGTTGGCTTCGCTGAGATAGTTCCTGCCCACGGAATCATACTGTCCGTTGATGGAATCGATGTCGTGGAAGATCTTGGAGAGGCTCTTTGCCTTGGCATTGTTGGATAGCGAGGCTGCATCTGCAAGATTGAAGCCTCCGTCAAAGTCGAGCACAATCTTCTTGGTGATGAAGGTCTCTCTTCTGTATGGTACGGCTGCGCTGTTGCCGAATTCGCTGCTCTGCATGTTTTCGAACCATTCGCCGCTGTTGAGCGTCAAAACGAGGTGCTTCTTTTCGGCGGTACTCTGCAGCATGCCCGAGTCGGCGAGGATGATGGCTGCATCTTCATAACTGTCGGTCATGCGATAGATCATGATGCCGTAGAGCTTACCCGTCTTCAGGTCTTTCTTCTGCACATAGAGGTTGCAGTTTGGAATACCGTCATAGAAGATTCCTTCTGGGATTTCCAGTTCCGGACTCTTCTGCTTCATGGAGAGCAGGAGCTGTCCCAGTTTCTGGTTGGCACTCGGGCCTACGTTGTTTTGGAAATAGAACGAGCCGCACATGATGATGACGGTGATGATGATGAGCGAACGGAAAGCCTGCATCAGTGAGATGCCGGCAGCCTTGATGGCTGTGAGCTCTGAACTTTCACCCAGGTTACCGAACGTCATCAGTGAGGAAAGCAGGATGGCGAGCGGCAGGGCTTGCGGCACGAGCATCAAGCCCATGTACCAGAAGAACTGCGCCATGACGTCCATAGAGATTCCCTTACCGATGAGGTCATCGATATATCGCCACAGGAACTGCATCATCAGCACAAACTGGCAGATGAAGAAGGTTCCCATGAAAAGGAGTCCAAATTGCTTGGCTATAAATATGTCTAATTTCTTAATTCTAAACATTTCTTTTTATCAAGTTTACTGTCTTCCAATCCTACTTATTCTGGGGCTTGACAGTTTCAGCGTGCAAAGTTAACACAAAAAAATCAGAAAACCTTTCTTTTTCGCTTTTTTTATATATATAATAGGTGTAGATGGGGTGAAAAAGGGCCAAAAACAAAAAAATAAAAGTTTTTTTGAAAATTTCTCCGAAAAAATTTGGTGGAATCAAATAATTGTTGTACCTTTGCACCCGCAATTCAGAAATGACTTGTAAGGATGGCGGGATAGCTCAGCTGGTTAGAGCGTCGGATTCATAATCCGGAGGTCGAGGGATCGTGGCCCCCTCCCGCTACTTTAAAGACACTAACTTTTAAAGTTAGTGTCTTTTTTGTGCGCCAAACTTTTCCACACTTTTCCACTTCGGGTTTCATAAAGTTATCCAAGTTATTGTTGATAACTGTGGAAAACTATCTTAATAGCTTGATTTTCAGTGGTTGTGTTGTTGGGAAAACATCGTTGATAACATTTGGCTGGTTAAGTTCTTCACATTTTTTATCCATACGTTTCTTGCATTTTCCAAAATAAAATTGTAAATTTGTCCCCAACTAAAAATTATGAGTCTTTATGAAGCAGCAAGTTTATAATTTAAAGGAGTTTGCCGCCCAACACCATCTTGAAAGCATTTTTGGGGCTTATGCCGCACATATTTATATAGATGATTTATGCGAGGATGAATTGAGAGAGATGGCTCTAGAGCGCACTCTGTTTACCAAACTGGTGTTGGTGACCAGAGGAAACATCAATATGAAGGTTCTTCAGCAGGGTGCTGAAACCGATGGAACTGCCAGAACGTTGATATCTGGTGAATTGCTGGTTATCTCGCCCAAGCATGTCATTGCCTTTTCTGACATGTCGGCAGATTTCGAGGCGGAAGCTATCCTGGTGGATGAGGAAATCTCTGCCGATGTGGTGTATCAGTTGTCTGCCGACAAGCAGAAGGCGGCTCTTGATATCTTCCACATGATTCGCGACATCGTACGCCATCAGCATATCTATAAGGTGGAGATGATACAGTCGATGGTGAATGTATTGAAGCTCCTGGTTTCCGAACTTCCCTACGAGAATGTATCCGTTACTCGCGATTTGCGACATAAGAAAGAGGTATATGAGATATTTCTCCATCTCCTGTATCGCCATTTCCGCACCGAGCGGCAGATTCGATTCTATGCCGATAAACTGAACGTATCTTCTCCTTATCTTTCGAGACTGATCAAGGAGATTTCAGGAACCACGGTGAATGACCACATCACATCCTTATTGTATAAGGAGATATGTAATCTTCTGAAACAATCGAATATGACGATGAGAGAGATAGCTGATTATCTGCATTTTAGCGACCAGAGTGCTATGAGCAATTTCTTTAAGCTCCGCTCGGGAATGTCGCCGCTGGCTTATCGCAACCAGGAATGATTTTTTGAAATGATATAAAAAGAACCTGTAAGCTATATTCCAAATTGGGAATACGCTTACAGGTTTCTTGTAATTTCAGCTAATAAGCTGACCGGTTATGGAAAAATTTATTTCAGCGTAAACTTGTGCGACTGCAGCATCTCCTTAGGGTCGAGTGCCTTGTCGAGTTCTTCCTTGCTCATGATTCCCTGCTCGATGACAATGTCATAAACAGAGCGTCCTGTAGCATGAGCTTCCTTAGCCACCTTGGAACTCTTCTTGTATCCGATGATGGGATTGAGGGCGGTTACGATACCGATACTGTTCTTTACCATCTCGTAGCAACGCTCCTTGTTCACGGTGATGCCGAGGATACACTCAGATGTCAAGGTCTCGATGGCATTCTTCATCCATGTCAAGCTCTCGAAGAGACTCTCTGTGATGATAGGCTCCATTACGTTCAACTCCAACTGGCCTGCCTCTGCTGCGAAGCTTACTGTGGCATCGTTACCGATTACCTTGAAGCAAACCTGGTTGGTTACCTCTGGAATCACTGGGTTCACCTTGCCTGGCATGATAGAAGAACCTGGTGCCTTAGGAGGAAGGTTGATTTCGTTCAAGCCGCAACGAGGACCTGATGCCATCAGACGGAGGTCGTTACAGATCTTAGACAACTTGATAGCCAGACGCTTCAGAGCTGAAGAGTAGCTTACGTAAGCACCGGTATCTGGGGTTGCCTCTACCAGGTCGGTAGCTGTCTCGAAGTTCTCACCTGTCAGCTTGCTGAGGTTAGCTGCGCAGAGCTTGGCGAAGCCAGGAACGGCATTCAAGCCTGTACCGATGGCTGTACCACCCATGTTGATTTCGTGCAGGAGCTTCACGTTGCGTTCCAGGTTGAGGATTTCCTCCTCCAGGTTGTTGGCGTATGCATTGAATTCCTGTCCGAAAGACATAGGAACAGCATCCTGCAACTGGGTGCGACCCATCTTGATAACGTCGGCATACTCATCTGCCTTATAGCGGAATGCGCTGATCAAACCTGTCAGGGCACCTATCAAATGGGTGTTCATGCGGATGAGAGCCAGACGGATAGAAGTAGGATATACATCGTTGGTACTCTGACCGCAGTTGCAGTGGTCGTTAGGAGAACAGTACTGGTAGTCAGCCTTTTCGTGTCCCATAATTTCGAGTGCACGGTTGGCGATTACCTCATTGGCGTTCATGTTGACAGATGTACCTGCACCACCCTGTACCATGTCGATAGGGAAGTTCTCATGCCATTTGCCGTCGATGATTTCGCGGCAAGCCTGAGAGATGGCACCTGAAATCTCGTCGTTGATAACGCCGAGGGTATGATTGGTCTCAATAGCAGCCAGCTTCACGTATGCGATAGCGATGATGAAGTCTGGATAGCTGCACATCGTCTTGCGAGAGATGTGGTAGTTGTTGATACCGCGCTGTGTCTGTACACCATAAAGTGCTTCAGCAGGAACCTTGAGTTCACCTAAAAGGTCTGACTCTACTCTAAATTTTTTCTCTTCAGCCATAATATTTTCAGTTTTTGTTGTTTATACTATTTATTGTCGATTGCTTATTTTTCTCGTTATATATCTTTATATATCTTTCTGGGTGCAAAATTAATGCATTTTTTGATAATCTTTTTTAAAAATCTTTGCTTTATATTTGTAAAAAACGAACCAAATGATAGAAAACCAAAAAAAAGTTGTAAATTTGCACCGAAAAGTCGTTTTTTAAGGCTTTCTCTAAGTGAACAATCTTTTAATATAACAAACGTATAAGCGATATGAAACGTTATTTGCACCTTATTATATATATGGCATTTCTCGTGTTGCTAGGCAGCTGTAGCAAGCAACCCAAGAAGTTTGTCATTGGTGTTTCTCAATGCTCAGAGGATGTCTGGCGTGATAAGCTCAATGATGAGTTGAAGACGAGTGAGTATCTCAATGATTCCATCATAGTGAAACTTGCATCGTCGAATGATGATAATGTATTGCAGAACAAGCAGGTTAACCAGTTTATAGACGAGGGGGTCGATCTGCTCATCATCTCTCCTAATCAGTTGAGCGCCATCTCAAAGGCTGTGGATCGTGCTCACGACAAAGGTATTCCTGTGATACTTTATGATCGCAAGACCAATTCTGGCAAATATACTGCATTCATCGGTTGCGATAACTATACCATAGGCAATTCGATGGGTAAGTTTGTTGCCCAGCAGTTGCAGGGGCATGGACGTGTTGTCGAAATAGGTGGCTTGGAAGGTTCATCGCCTGCCATGGAGCGTCATCGTGGCTTTATGGATGCCATCAAATCTTATCCTGGTATTCAGATGGTTGCTTCTGAGAGTGGAAACTGGAAGGAAGAAGGTGGTATAAGGGCAATGAAAAGAATCTTGAAGAAGACGCAAGATTTTGATTATGTCTTTGCCCACAACGACCGGCTGGCATGGGGTGCCTATGTGGCAGTTCAGCAGATGGGTGTGAAGCGCAACTATAAATATACCGGCGTGGATGGAATGGCTACCGAGGGTGGTGGCCTGGAACTGGTGCGTGACGGCATCTTCGAGGCTTCCTATCTCTATCCTACCAAGGGCGATGAGGTGATAGCCCTGGCAATGAAGATTCTGAAGCGTCAACCTTATAAGCGCGATAACTATATGAGTACCTCTATCATTACCAAGGCAAATGCTGAACTCACCTTGATGGAGGCTAGGGATGCAGAGCGACAAGCACGCAATCTGAAAACCTTGCATAAACAGGTTGATCGATATCTGGCTGATTATAACTCTCAGAAAATCATGCTGGTAGGATTGGGCTTGTTCCTCTTTGTATGTCTGGTTGCCTCTACCATGGTTTTCCGTGGCTATGTGATAAAGGCGAAACTCAACGAGAAACTGGCTAAAACCAATGATGAACTGAAACGAGTGAATGGGGAGCTGGAAGTAAAGAACGAAGAATTGAAGCGTCTGAATGAGGAGGTTATGGAACTGACCCATTCTCGCCTGGTATTCTTTACGAATATCAGTCATGAACTTCGAACTCCGTTAACGTTGATTGCCGACCCTGTGGAGATGCTCTTGGAGGATAGTGGCATCAAGGGTAAGAGTCGGGAACTGCTCAAGATGGTGCAGCGTAATGCCATCGCCCTGCAGCAGCTGGTGAGTAGCATCCTCGATTTCCGCAAGATTCAGAACGGAAAGATGGACTTGAAGCTTTATCGCTTCGACATCGTGAAAACCTTGACGGTATGGGTGGGTGATTTCCAGCTTACTGCCGAACGCAAGCAAATCAAACTCCATCTGGATATAGCGGCTTTCAAGGGCAGTCATGAAGTGGTAGCCGATAAGGAGAAGATAGCCCGAGTAATCTTCAATCTTTTGAGCAATGCCTTGAAATATACTCCTGCTGGTGGCGACATCTTTGTTTCCCTGAAAGATGAAGGTGAGAAACTCCGACTGGATGTGAGAGATACCGGCAAGGGTATTGAGAAGGAGGAGACTGATAAGATCTTCGAGCGCTTCTTCCAGGCTAAGGGGGCTGCCAGCGGTACCGGCATCGGCTTGGCTTTGGTCAAGTCGTTTGTGGAATTGCATCATGGTGAAGTCTGGGTTGAGAGTGAATTGGGAAAGGGGTCTGACTTTATAGTGGAAATCCCACGTGAACAGGTGGATAAATCACTGGTTATACACATGGAAGATGAGGATGTGGATAACTCTGTAAGTAATTCTAATTCAGATAATAAGAATGTGGTAAACGAGTCTGTACTGCAATATATCGATGATGGCGTGAGGAAATGTGGAAAAGTACAGCAGTTGGTTAGCGAGAATACCAATAAGCCAACCGTTCTGGTCATCGATGACAACAATGATATCCGTCAGTATGAGCATACGCTTTTGCAGGATGATTATATAGTAATGGAGGCTGTGGATGGCAAGGAAGGATTGGAGATAGCCAAGAAGGAAGTTCCGGATTTGGTCATCTGCGATGTGATGATGCCGGTGATGGATGGTTTGGAGTTCACCGAACAGTTGAAGACGAACAAGGCAACCTCTCATATCCCTGTCATTATGCTTACCGCCAAGAATCTGGAGGAGCATCGTGCAGAAGGTTATGAACATGGAGCCGACTCCTATATTACCAAGCCATTCCATAGCAAGGTGCTCCTGGCTCGTATCGAGAATCTCCTGAAACAGCGCAAGCTTCTGAAGCGTCTTTTCCAGGATTCTAAGGAGGCTGAGCAGGAAATAGCAGAGTCGCATCTGGAAGATCGTGACAAGCAGTTCCTCAAGCAGCTGCATTCCATCATCCAGGAGAATCTCTCCGACAGCGAGTTTGGTGTAGAGGATATTGGTAAGCAGATAGGCTTGAGCCGCGTTCAGCTTTATCGCAAGGTGAAGGCGATGACGGGATCTTCGGTGGTAGATTTGCTCCGCAAGGCCCGTTTGGCTAAGGCAAAGCGACTGCTTGAAAGCCGCAGCATGAGTGTCTCTGAGGTTGCCTATGATGTAGGTTTCTCTGCTCCGTCTTATTTTACCAAGTGTTTTAAGGAAGAATACGGCATGCTGCCGGGTGAAATTGGGTCATAAATCGTGAAAATAAAGGGAAATATCGTTCATTTAGTGGGGAAATTGTTTCAATGTATCATTTTCGTCACTTTTTGAACGATAAGTATACATCACTTTCGCCAAAACTTCATACCTTTGCACCAGAGTTTAAAAGTTTATAATTGTTTCATGCGAAATAGTTGCATTTTCATAGGTTTATGTTTTTAAGGTTATAGGATTGAGTATTCAAGAGGTATGAAGTGATCTTGAAGGTAAGAAGTTTGTTTCAGGTAATGATTAGTTAGATTTGGGAAAAAGAAATTCTGGTTGTAGGTTTAGTTGTTTTAAGAAAAAGAAATTTGTTTTTAGGTTTAGTTGTTTTAGGGAAAAAGAAAAGTTAGTTTTTGGGAAATCAGTAAGAGCAGCTGTTGGGTGAGTACCAGCAGCTGTTTTTCGTTTATGGGTATCTGCTTTTCATTTGGGGGCATCTTTGTTTTTATATTACTGCTTTTTTTTCCCTTTGATAGTGATTGTTGCTCTTAATAAAATCCGTTCATGCTGTATCAATTATGTTTCATTGAACGATTTTTTGTATCATATGAAATGATTTTTTTAGCCGCTGTTCAGACTTTTATGTACTTTTGCACCAGAAATCAAAACAATAATGCTAACAAAATTAAACGAATAAAGTTATGAGCAACTTTTTGAACGGAAAGAACGCAGCTATGATGCTTGCACTTTCATTAGTTAATGTTACAGCAGCTTTTGCACAGGATGATAATTCTAGTGCGAAGGAAGAGGGTAATCGTAATGTGATGCTCAATGCAGCCAGTGCGAATGGTCCCCGTGAGATTCAGATAGGTCTTCCATCTGCCGATGTCAATGTATTGGAGAATGGATTGCCTGTTACTTATGCAACCAATCCTCACTCTGTGAATACCATCTGGCGTGGCGATGCAAGTTTGAGCCATCAGGGATTGCTCAAGATAGCTGAAACTGCCATCACTACTGGTAACATCGGTTATGCCGTGAACTCTTTCACCCAGAAGGGGCAGAAAGGTTTCAATGGTACGCTGAATTATAAGAGCAATCACTTCGGATTGCAGGAATTCTCTTTGAATATGAATGGTGATTTGGGTAACGACTGGTACTACAGCTTTAATATGTATCAGGATTTCGACCCAGGAACCTTTAAGATTAAGTCAACTCCTTATCAGGACCGTACTCAGATTTACAAGGCGCTCCTCACCAAGAAGTATAACGGCAACCGTGGTGAATTTACCGCTATGTATAAGTATGCCAACAGTCATAATGTCTATAACTATGCCACCCAGAGTGCGCCATTCATTTATGTAGGTGATGGAAGCGTGAAGGAGTATGGTGACTTCAAGCTCGGTACCACCTCTTATCTTCCTATTGATAATGAGATGACTTATCGCAATATGCGTACCGGCAAACTGGAGCAGACCTCTCTCTACGATGCCTGTCTGAACAAGGCAAGCGAGGTTACCCTGATGAACAACTACCGCTTTGACAACGGTTTGAACTGGAAGGCAACCCTGAAGTACGACCATTCTCGTGGTGCGATGGTTTATCAGACTCCGATGTCTATCATTGATTTGAAGAGTGATGCCAATAAGGGCGTATATAATTATATGTATCGTGATATCGATGGACAAACCAAGTCTTATGATGGTCAGTATGTGCAGACCCGTATGTCTTGCCTCAATTCCGGAACCATCGATGAGGCTCTCTTCACCACCGAACTCAGCAAGAAATTTGCAACTTCCACCTTCCGCATCGGCTTGAACGAGTGGTTCTACCATATTGATTATTGCTCAAATACAACCATGTATGATCAGAGCGTGCCTGCTGATGGCAGTTATGCGTTGCGTGTCTGGGATGCTAACCAGCGCAACAGCTATTTCTACGATTTCAACAAGAACGCCTCTGAGTATTACAAGGGAAGCGAAAACAAACTGGCTCTCTACTTCACCCACGATTGGGACGTGACCAATAAGTTGAACCTCTACTATGGTGCTCGTTTGGAGTGGCAGAAGCTGAAGGGTGAAAACGCAGCCGTGAAGAATGCAAACGGTGATTTCGTAGGTCGTTTTGCCGATTATTATCTCGGTGCTACGGCAGCAGATGGAACCAAGATTGCACCAGCAGACTTGAGTTACAACTGGTTGAACTACGATTTCTCTGTAGCAGCAACCTATAAGTTGACCGATAACTTCGGCTTCACGGGCGATTTCACTTACATTGTGCAGCATCCTAAGTTCGAGGCTTTTGCTCCAGCTACATTGCCAAATACAGGTAAGATTTCTGTGCCACTCGGTCGTGCAGGTATCTACTACAACAACTCTTGGCTGAGTTTGACATCGTTGTTCTCTTACATCTCAAAGACCAACAACAACTCAACTCTGAACTTGCAGCATGGCAGTGAAATCAAGGCAGCTCCTATGGCTTACGATATTCAGACATGGGGTTGGACAACCGATGCTGTGGCTCATCCTTTCAAGGGATTCGATTTCCACTTCCTCTTCACTTATCAGAAGCCAACTTACAAGAAGTATGAAACCAGCATCACCTTCAGCGATGGCTATGTTGGCAACATCAATGCCACTGGCAATATCGTTGCCGAGATTCCTGAGATTCTCATCGAGTTGGATCCAAGCTACATGATTACAAAGGATATCAAGCTTTGGACAAGTTTCCGCTACTTCAGTAAGACTTATGCCAACATCAACGAGGCATATTACTTCAATGGTCACTGGGAGACCTTTGGTGGTGTAAACTGGCAGGCAACCAAGCGCCTGGCTCTCGGCTGCACCGTAGTCAACTTCCTCAACCAGACTGGTGCCAAGGGTAGTATCGCAGGTGCCGAGCTGATTACCAAGGATGAGGCCAAGGGAATCAAGAACCAGATAATGACGGGTAGCTATCTCCGTCCATTCACGGTTGAATTCACAGCTTCGCTTAAATTCTAAGAGTTTTAATTCCAATACATATAATCGACAGCTCCTATATATAGTAAGGTATAGGGCTGTCGATAATAACGAAAACAATACTACATATCAATAGATATAAACAATAACAATTAACAATAATAGTACAATGAGAACAAACAAAATGCTGAAGGCTGCCTGCCTCATGTTGATGGCATCAGCTACAACTTCTGCCTTTGCACAGA
>ERZ1023701.300-NODE-300-length-17102-cov-72.768874_pt1 | contig 17102 bp, 23 predicted proteins | sample MGYA00380350_ERZ1023701 | MGnify/ENA primary metagenome ERZ1023701 (study PRJEB33179, sample SAMN07449025) | human gut metagenome | biome: Human-gut; feature: Human associated habitat; material: Faeces | host: Homo sapiens | place: India:Kasaragod | collected... | reverse complement strand
CCCTCTACGCCCAGTCCCATGCCGAGAATCAGAATGCCATCGAGAATGATGTTGATGACCGAGGCTGTGATGAGGAAATAGAAAGGCTGCTTCGAGTTGCCCAGGGCACGGATCTGACCTGAGAGCAGGTTGTAGCCTATGGTAAAGGGAATCGCCGCAAACTGCAGCATCAGGAAGATGTAGGCATCATCGAACACCTCCTTCGGCGTATTCACCAGGTGCAGAATCTTTCCGCAGAAGATGCAGGAAAGGAAGGTGATGACCACGGCAAACACCACGGCGATGCGGATGCTGTTGCTCACGTAAGCCCGCATCTTGGCGTAATCCCTGGCGCCGAAAGCCTGGGCGATAGGGATGGCAAAACCGGCACACGAGCCGTTGCAGAAACCCATGATGAGAAACATGATGGAGCTGGATGCGCCTACTGCCGCAAGAGCTCCCACGCCAATCCATCTTCCCACGATGGCGGCATCGATGATGAGATACATCTGCTGAAGGATGTAACCCAAGATAAGCGGAATAGCAAATTTGATGATGGCTCGCATGGGCGAGCCTACTGTCATGTCATTAGTAGACTTTGAACTTTGAGTTTTGACCATAACTTACTTTGAACTTTGAGTTTTGAACATTGAACTTTATGATTAGTTTTTGTTATCCTAGAAATATAAAAAAGGAGGAGGATGCACTCTTTATTTGAGCGCATCTCCAATCTTCTGTTTGATTTGTGCCATTTTGTTGCGGCGCTCGATGGAGAACGTATCTCCGTGTGCTTCCACATAATCGAAGAGCATGAAGGCCTTGTTCAGGAGTTCATCTCTTGCGGGCTGTCCCACCATGTCAGCCTCGTGATAGTAGAGCTCGGCAAGCATGTCCATCTTGGAGAGTCGCTTCTCCTCGTCGGCAATTCCTGCCATCGCCTTCATCACATCCTCGATGGTGGCGATGCTGTAGAAGGCGTAAGGGCCTACGTATTGGTCGTAAAGCTCTCTGATCTTCTCACGTCTCACCTCCACCTCTTTCTTTTCGAGCATTCTTTCGAGTGCCGCCATAAACTCGCGAATCAGTCGCTGTATGTAATCTCGCTGTAGCATAATCTTGTTTTGTATTTTGTTATTTCTATAAATATTTCTGTTATAATCTCTATAGTTATCTCTATTCTTGTCTCTTGTAAAGATGGTGCAAAATTACGTAAAAGTTGGGAGATTTGGCAAAACAATGCGTTAAAGTTGGTTATCATGCCCCCTCACTTCTCAACTTTTTTTAGCAGAATAGGCACTATTTTCGTACGTTCAGGCACAGTGTAGCACTAAACAACACATAATTGGAAAAATTGGATTTGCAGAATCCATTTTTTTTGTTACCTTTGTGCTGTGAATTGCGCCTAAACGCATTCAAATTTTATCATATATATTAAAATGTGTACATTGTCTAATGTGGCACCCCAAAGAGCGGAATCAACCCCTCTCCACGTTGGCTTTAACGCCAATGTCTCCCCCGGAAAATCACCAGATGGGGTGTCGGTAAGGTATGCTCACGCCCCTGGTAAGCAATGGTATGTTATGCGTGCTACCTATCATCGTGAAAAGAAAGCATACGATTATCTGGTGAGTAAGAATATCGAGTGTTATCTGCCTTTGCGGCGTGTGGTAAAAATGGTGAACGGGCGGCGCAGGTTTGTGCTTGAGCCATTCCTTCCCAATTTCCTTTTTGTCTATACTACTCTTGAAGTAATCAAATCATTTTCTAAGGACTCCAATCTTTTCTTCCTCAATCATTATTACAACCATTTCAAGACGGATGAATTCGGAAAGAATCCTCCACTCACCGTGGATGATGCTTCCATGCAGAATTTCATCAGGGTGACGAGCATCGACAACGAGCACGTGAAACTGGTGAAGCCCGAAAACTGCCATTACAAGAGTGGCGACATGGTGAGAATCATCGAAGGCCAGTTTAAGGGCGTGATGGGCAGAGTGGCAAGAATCTCCGGTCAGCAGCGAGTGGTTGTAGAGGTAAAGGATGTCTGCCTGGTAAGCACCGCCTACATTCCTTCCGCCTTCCTGGAGGTAGTGAAAGAATAAAAATATTTAAAGTTGATAAGCTTATGTTGGTAATACATCCAAAAGATAGAACTACAGAAGTGCTTGCGATGCTATACGATGGAAAAGGAGCGCAAGTAGTAACCGACAATCCTTCTAGACACCTCTTGAAGGATCAGATGTATCATCTTCCTAAGCGTGAATGGATTATGTTGTTGGGCCATGGCTGTGACAGGGGACTCTATTTTCGGGAGAACGATGAGGATAAGGATTTTGACAAGATAATTATCGATAAATCTTTCAATCATCAGCTTCGCCATCATGGCAGCCGATTGATAGGAATATGGTGTCATGCCGTGGAATTCGCCCGTCAGGAGGGACTTCATGGCTTGTTTTCCGGCATGCTGATTTCAGAAAAGGCTGAGGCTGAGGAGTATGGAATCGATGCCACGCAAGAGGAAATCTTGGCATCCAACCGGATGATGTTTGCCAAACTTCGCAGTTTGCTGGATGATGAAGACGTGATGTGGCATGAGATTCCGAAGCGGATGCGGGAATGGGATGAAGAGCATACCGACCTGTCGGAGTTTAATTATGGAAATTTTTATTATCTATAGAAGTTGTTGAAATAAAATATAAGCATTAAACATTAAGCATTAAACGTTAAGCATTATGGAAGTAAGAATCAAATATACAGAAATTCAAGAGTTTATTCTGAAGAACTTTCAGAAGGAGGTTGTGTTGACTTATGTTGATCCTTCCACGGTTTCTGTTTCGACAAAGATCAAGGTGTTTGCCTTTGTCAAGAACGTGGGTGTTGATTTGAAGGTAGAGAAACTTGAAGGCTCCAAGCTGCCTCTTGTTTATAGCGGCAAGTTTGGAATAGAGCTGCTCATTTCCCCAGCCATCAGTTTCCTGAAGAAGTTGGTACCAGAGAAGACCAATTTAATCTCGCAGGGCACGGGAAACAGAGTTTTTGTTAATCTTGCCGAGATAGACCAGTTGAAGGCAGTATTAGATAAGGTAGAGTTGCAGAGCATCAGCTTTGATGAAACCCTTGTTATCGTTGAGGCTAGCCTGAAATAGTAATGGAGTAATCTGAAATACTAACAGAGTAATTTGGAATACTAACGGAGCGCTCTGAAGTGCTAATAGATCGATTCTACTTCACACTACACTAAAATGGTGTAATGTATTGTAATATAGGTGTTTGTGTGAGTGTAGTGTCAGCGTTGATACTACACGGACACTACACGACACTACACTCAATTTATGAAGTAGATTACCTGCGGATTTTTATCTAGGGATGGCAAAAAAATGCCCTAGTTAGGGCAATAAAATGCCGTCCCTAAGCATAAAACGCTACGTGGTGAGCCGTCTTTCGAATCATAGAATCTGTTGCAAGAAATCGAACAGAACTTCATTTGAATCTGGTGTTAAGCTTACGTAAACTTTAAAAGAGGTACACGTAAACATTATCTAAGCCTCAAACCAATTTGAAATGAAGCTTACTTCATTGGCAAATGAAGCCTATTTCAAAGGCGAATGAAACTACTTTTAATAGCCAATGAAACTACTTTCAATAACAAATGAAGCCTGCTTCAATCTCAAAAGAAGCCTTTTTGCTTTACTGTATAAGCAAAATCGTGAGGGATACCCCCAAAATCGTGAGGGATGCGTGATAGATAATTCCCTTTTTGAGGCATCAGTCACGCATGTTATTTCTTTAGAAATCAACATCTTATCCGCTTATTTTTGAAAAATCGTGATGGGTGATAGATGCTTTGCAAAAAATAAACACGTATGCTCGGGTATTCCAATAAACTTGCAGCATCGTCATTGTCATCAACTCCGAGTTCCTTGCTGCGTTCTCTGCTATCGGCAAGTTCTTAGTGTAAGGTAATCTCCTTTGTGAAAGAAAAGTTAAAAACGAAAAGTTTTTAGTCGAAAATTGCTTTAAATCAAAAATAATTGCTATATTTGCAGTTGATTTTATTGATAAATAAAAACCATGATCGCATTGTCTAATGTGACACCCAGCAGAGGTTATTTTGTACCTCTCAGTGCAGGCCTAATCTCCTGCATCCTCCCCGAAGAGACAGGAAAGGGGTGTCGGTAAGAAATGCGCCTATATATGAAGAATATTAATCAAATTTAATAAGATATTCTGCAATTGACGAACTGTATTTTGGGAAGTTGTAAAATATGATTAGAATATTTTTTATCATTCGAATCCAACAACCAAGTGCGTATTGCAAAGGCGATGGATGAAGTATTTGAAAACCAAAAAGAAAAATAGTATTTATCTATTGTATTATAATTATTGAATGTCAGTTAAAGTTTTTTATTCTATCGATTTTCGAGAATGAATAAAAGTGTACGTAAGCCAAAAAGAATGCTCTTTTTTCAAGATAATAATAAGGAGTTTGAAGTTCTAATTGGTTTTAGTCGTACTAATTATGAACGGTATTTTATATATTAATTTAATAAATGTTATAAATGGAAGAAAGTACATTATTTTCATGGTTCCCATGGATTATTGCTTTAGGAAGTATTGCATATGTGGTGAAAACTTCTTCAAAGCAAAAAAAAATGTTGCATGACAAAGATATGGAGATTGCAACATTGAAAGAGCAATTGAAAAAAGAGAATGTCAAAGCACAATCCCATGAACCTACTGTGTCTGTCGTATCTAATTCAGACAAAAAGATGCCAGGTCCTGCAAAAGATGCTTTTGTCAAGAATTTATCTTTGTTTACTCCACATTTGAATTCTTTGTTAGGTCATGACTATAAGGAGGAAACTTTCACCGACTTAATTATTGGTATTAATAATGAAGAACTAACAAATTTATGGAAAAGAGTACATTCAAGACCAGAAGCGATGCTGCGCTTGTTGGCATCTTGGGGTATATGTCCAGACAGATGCATGGAGTTTGTTGCCGGCAAGACAGAATGTGATATTTATGACTTAGTTGATGGCGGTCATATAACACAAGGAGAACGTTATGTTGTTATTTCTAATAGTTGGGTTTATACAACTACTGAAAATAACCAAAACATTAAAAAGATTATCATAAAAGGTAAAGCTAAGAAAAAGTAATGTGTTCGACTATAAAATCTTATAACGTATGTTTTTTGGGTAGAACTGGCAATGGGAAAACAAGTTTGGTTAATGCATTGTGGAATACGCATTTTCCAACAGATCCCCTTTTACCATGCACAAAGGAGTTATATAGTACAACTATTTTGCTTCCTAATAGTTCGACGTATGAAGGAATTTCAATTTATGATACTCCTGGTATCGGTGAATATTCTTCAAATAGTAAATATGAAAGATATTATCAGCATGCTATTAGTCAAGCTGATTGTGTAGTTTTAGTTACAACGTTTGACAGAACGGATGCACCAGCTCAGCGGCTGTTGAAGTCCTTAAAAAACTTTTTAAAGCAAGATAGCGTTGTACATTTTGTAATTGCTTTAAGCCACATTGATTCTACAATCATTACAGATGTAAATGCAAATTATATTCCTTGGGATGATGAACACAATGTACCAACAGAAATGTGTTTGGCAAATATCAAGGAGCGTGAAGAGTTAATACATGAACGTTTTGATAATAAATTCTTACCTTTTAATGTTGTTTCTGTATGCCCTGTTCGTCAGTATGGCTTGGAAGCTTTGAAAGATGAAATCATTAATAATTTAAAATAATTGAGGTTATGAACGAAATGAAAAAAGAATCTCGAAGCAACGAGAAATTTTTGATTCAAAAATTATTTGATAAGATTTTTGAAATGGGAAACGTATCTGAAACAGACAAGAGAACTGTTAATGATGCTTTGAATAAGGAGTTGGTAGAGAGACCTTTTAGAGTTGCTGTTATTGGACAGTCTGGTGTAGGTAAATCAACAACGCTGAATGCAGTGTTTGGTTTGTCAAATTACACATCAAACATAGCAGAGGGAACAACAGAAATTCAGGAGAAGATTTTTCCTATGCGTAATGGTTTTAACTTGTCAATCTACGATATGCCAGGTTTGAACAATGATGTAGATAAGGATGAGGAATATGAAAAGTTGTATAAACAAATTCTGCCAGATTGTGATGTGATTGTTTATATCATAAATGCTCATTCGAAAGATTTCGGTGAAGATTGTCGTATATTAAAAGAGATAGTTCTTCCTATTTGCAACACAAACGAAGTTCGCGAAAACTTAATCTTAGCTGTAAATAAGATTGATACTATTGGTGAGAGCATCGATCCTACAGATCCAGAATTGAAGTGGAATGTTGTAGACAATTTGCCAACAGAAAAGTTAAAGTCTGCTATAAAAATTAGACTTAATGACATTACAGACAAGTTAATTGACGAGAATCTCATTGGTAGCAAAGAGGCTTTAACCAAGGATCAAATTGTCTTTTATTCAGCGGTATTCAATTATAATCTAAGAGATTTTGTTATGGCGATAACTAAGGCAGGTAAAAGAGGTTGGATTTGGCCAGCAACAGTAGGTCTGGAAGTTGTTGGACAGTATAGTTCTGCAAAGTTATGAGAATAAATGTAGATGAATTGTCGCAGTTTTCTAGATTGTCTGACGAATTACGAGAATCTTATTTAATTTCTATGCATAAACTCCTACTTGGAGTCATCAACAACTTATGGCAAAAGTTATTATTGTTGACGAGCTAAGACTAGAAACATTCTCTGAAGATGAATTTTTGATTTTTTAAACATATTGATTATGACAATAGCAGAAAATGAAGAATATAATAAGCTTTCTTTAGATGAGAAAGATGAATATGATTTTAACTTAAAAAGACATCCTAATTGGAGTCACCAGCAAGTTATGGCCAAAGTGGCAATTGCTAGAACCACGAACACGATGGTTGATGAAACCCCTGGAGACATTAAACCAGACGATCCTAAAATTATGGCACAGATATTGAAAGGTGCCAAAGATTTTTTGGAAAGTATAGAATGTGTAGCAGGTGATATTATAAAGCTAATAGATAATGCATTAGGACTTCTTGCTAGTATTATAGATGCAGGTATAAACTATGTTGGTGATAAACTAAAGCAATTTTGGAATTGGTTAAATGGATAGACTATGGAGAAATTTGATATTATAAAAGAGAAACATCCAAATTGGAGTGATGAGCAGATTTGGTCTGCGGTCAGTTTAGATATGGAAGCAGATAGAGTGATAGAAGAAAAAGGGGAAATATCTCCAAATGACCCTGATATTATAGAAGAGATAATTCGAGGGGCCATGGAGTGGCTTGACGATGCTCTTCCTATGATTATGGAAAAAGTTCGTGACCTTTTTAATGCGCTTCTTCAGAATATTGGAAATTGGCTGAGAAAAGGTATGGAATATGTAATGGATTTTATAGGAAATTGGTTTGTTTATGGCTTCTAATAAATGGCAACCAGTCTATGAATACAAGAGAACATTCTTAGAGAATGTTGGCATGTGTATTTATTTTTCACTAGTATATGGCATGTTAGTTGGAGGTGTCATGTTAATGGCAGCTGCAAATAACATGATAGTTGGTGGAAGTTTTTTATTATTCTCAGTTTTTGGGTTTGTTTTACTTTATTGGAGATACACACTTCCTGAAAGAACAAGAAAAAAATGGCGGAATAAAGGTATTGAATATTTCAATAGTGGTTATATTTCTGGGTACATTTCTTTAAAAACAGGGAATAACCTAATAGGATTGTATGATGGCGAAATCCTTTTAGAACCGATATATAAAGAAATCAAAAGAAGTAATAATTTTTTATTAATTAAAAATATCGATAACAAATGGGGCGTATATAATATTCAACTATCTAAATTCATTCTTTCTTGTGAGTATGTTTCTCTAAAGGAAAATGAAAGTGGAAATCTTTTTGCCGTAAAAGATAGAATTCGCTATGAGTTTTCGCCATATGGTTCAATTGTTTGTAAGGAGAATCTTATGGATAAGTTTGTAACTAAAATGGATTCTGTTGTAAATAAAAAATAAGTAAGAAAATGGAAAATCAAAAATTTAACGAATTGAGATTGAAGCATCCTGATTGGAGTGATGAACAAATTTGGACAGCATTAAGTTTAGATTTGGAAACGGATGTAGTTATTGAAGAGAAAGGTAAAGATGTCAATCCAAATGATCCTGATATAATAAAGGAAATTTTGGATGGTGCGAGAAATTGGTTAAAAGAAGTTTTGCCTGATGTTTTCAATAAAGTGAGAGTGTTCTTTGACAATCTTCTTTCAACAATTGGAGATTGGGTAAGTAAAGGATTAACCTTTGTTGTTGATGCAATTGCAAGACTTTTAAACAAGAAGTAATTCTAAGCTTAAGTTTTGGTAATAGTTGTAATATGATGTTTTACTTTGTATTATGTTTCAATCATAAAAATAGAGAATGACACCGGAAGAACAAAAGACATATAATCAATTGTCCCCATCAAATAAAGAATATTATGATTTTATTCTTAAACAACATCCTAATTGGAACCATGATAAAATAATGTTGAGAATTGGAGTTGATGATAAGATTGGAAGTATTTTGGATGGTGAGGGTGCTGTTGATGTTGATATAAACAACAAAGAAGTTCAAAGAGAGATTTTGCAAGGGGCCAAACACTTTTTGCAGAGCATTGGTTGTGTTGCAGGTGGAATTATCTCTATAATTGATAATGTACTTGATTTGTTAGGTGATATTATAGATGGTGCTATTGATTATGTTGGAGATAAATTAACGAAATTTTGGAATTGGCTTAATAGCTAATATGTTATGACTCAAGAATCACTTAATCAATTATGGGCTTTTGCCAATGCCAATGATGCTATGGCGATGGCCTATATTGGCATCATCGTATATGAAGGGCGAGGTGTAAGACAGGACACACAGCAAGGACTGGCTTGGCTGCGTAAGGCAGCCAATGCCAATGTTTTGTATGCTAAAGAACTTTTGCGGTATATAAATCATGTGTCGGTTGAAGACTCTAATATATCTAGAAATTTTCTTTTGTCAACAAACGCTGTTCAACAGCTAGAACTTTGTATTCAACAGAATAGTATATATGCAATGGTATTTCTTGCTGAGATTCAATATATCGGTGCCGCATTTGTCCAAGATAAAGCAAAGGCAATGGAATATCTCACACGAGCAAGCCAATTAGGATGTATATTGGCGAAAGAGATTTTAACTGATTATCAGTCAAGGGAATCTTCGTTTTACAACAATCAGTCAAGTCCTTTCGATATATTCAAAAGATCAAATAAGGAGTTCTTTATGTCAAGAGAGCGGGTTGAAGTAAGTAATGCAAATAAGCATCCTGTCCCACAAAGTTGTCAGGAAGATCACATGAAAGAACTGAATGAAATGATAGGCCTTTCACGTGTAAAAGATGAAGTTGCATCCTTGCGCAATTTTGTTCTTGTGCAAGAGCAGCGCAAACGTCAGGGGTTGAAATCTAACAATGTGTCATACCATTGTGTTTTCTCTGGAAATCCTGGTACAGGTAAGACTACTGTTGCAAGAATTGTGGCAGGTATATATAAGGACTTAGGTATTCTGAAGAAAGGGCATCTTGTGGAAGTGCAACGTTCTGACCTTGTTGCAGAGTATGTTGGACAGACAGCAACAAAAACAAATGCAAAAATTGACGAAGCCCTGGATGGAGTTCTATTCATTGATGAAGCATATACTTTAGCTGAAGGCGGACAGGGTGATTTCGGACAAGAAGCTATCAATACTCTTCTAAAAAGGATGGAAGATGATAGGTATAGGCTTATTGTGATTCTTGCTGGCTATAGCAATGAGATACAGCATTTCATTGATTCTAATCCAGGTTTGCAATCTCGTTTCAATAGGTATATCCATTTTGATGATTATAGTTATGAAGAACTATTGCGTATTTTCATCTTTAATTTGAGCAAGAATGATTTTAAGATAACGAGAGATGCTTTCAATGCTGTAGGAAGTATCATCAGAGAACAGATAGCCAACAAAGATTCTAAGTTCGGTAATGCACGTTACATACGCAATATATTTGAGACAGTTATCATGAAACAGGCAAATCGTTTGGCTTTATGTAAGAAAAATCCTTCAAAAGAAGAATTGATGCTAATAAAATTAGAAGACATTACATTATGAGTTTTAAAGGTACATTTTCACGCTATACTTCGAATAGGATAAGGGGACATATTTTTATTAGCTTTTCGCTCAAATGTACAAACTTAATGTTTGGCGAAACGGTAGATGTTGGTATTTTCCCATCTGATGGTTCGCAGCCTTGGTATTATCGAAGTTTGAAATTTAAGGCTGGTCAAACTTATATTTTCAATTATGATAGCATAGATTGGAATTGGTGTCAAGGAGATTATGTTGCAATTTTAGGAGCAGACAATAAGGTTGTAAAAAAATGGGTGCTGCAACTAAAGGAATATGGTCCTGGAGAATGCCCCGAATGTCATGGAACACATAAATGCAAATACTGTCGTGGAACAGGCTTCATGAATCCTCCCGGTACACGTCATCTTTGGGAACAGGTAAGTTGTCCAAAATGTGGTGGAACGGGAATTTGCCAAACTTGCGACATTCCAAGAAGAAAACTGCGTTTCGGAGGTCCCCCAACTGGTTTACATCCATTTTAAATCAATTTTATTATGAGTTTAAAAGGACAATTTGTTTGGATTCAAAGTATGCGTCAAGGTGGTCGTAAAGCTATTTCTTTTACTTTGACTTGTACAAATTTATTTCAAAGTGAGACTTTTGATGCAGCCATCATTGATGGTGTTGGGCAAATAGAGCCAATGCGTTTTACCCAACTGTCATTGGGTGCAAAAAAGTCTTTTCGTTTTGATGTGGATACAGTTGGATGGGATTGGTGTCAAGGTGATACTTTTGCCATATTGGATAAAAAGGGGCAAATAGCTAAAAATAACAGATGGACATTGAACATACATGTGCCTGCTCCTGGTGAGTGTCGTGACTGTCATGGTACACATAAGTGCAAATACTGCAATGGTACGGGGTTTATTACTAATAATTATACTCATGAAATATCTTCATGCGAAGTTTGTCATGGTATTGGTATATGTCAAACTTGTTATGTACCATTCAGGAATATTGTAAATCCTGCTTCTGCATTTCAACAGAATGCAGGTGCTGGATATGGTTACAATAGTACATTCGTAGATTCTTCTAATCAAGAAGCGTCTAAACAAAGAAAAATAATAGCTTTGCGGCAGAGAATACAAGAACTGCAAGCAAAGGTCGAAAGGGCAGATTGGGATGAGAGAATGATGAAACTTAGGGGAACTGATATGTCCTCCAGAACGGTTTATATGTCGCAAGTAAATCTTAAATATCAGTACGAGAGACAATTGAGAGAGTTACAATATAAACTTCAGCAATTGGAAGATCTTTAGTACACCCTATTGAAAATATATGAAAAGAGCACATGTAACAACTCAGCACCCCCTATAGAAAGTAACTGCTCAGTCATCTTTATACTTGATGAGTTGCCCTTTAGTAAAATCTAGGTGCCTCTTCCTCTTATCGTTAAGAAACTATAAAGTTGCAAATCGCCTTGTTCGGCAAGTTCGTTACTCTCAACAGAATAGGTTCTCTGTCTGGCAACACTCCAATTCACGTCCTTTAGCCACGCCATGTTTATCCTTCATCGTTTCGACTGCAGGTATGGGGAGATAAAACGCTCTTGCCACATTATCCCTTCTGTAGCAGATATAGCCTTTTAGGCAAATCAATATCCCTGTAAAAAGTCGTTTTATGCCATTTTGTGGTGTCAAAAAATACGTAACATCAATTGAATTCAAATAGGATCATTAATAATAATTTCGATACGTTCAAGGAGAATGTATCAAATTTAGTAAAGGAAATTGTACTTAACCACCTGGAAAGCAGAGGACTAAGTGTTGAGCAATATATGAGATTACATGATTTAGGGTTCTTATATATCCCAAAGAACCCTATTGTTTACTTCATGAATTTATCAATAATAATTTCTCGTCAGGGGTGTTTAGGGTCTATTGAACCTTATCTCTCAAATGAGGAAGTGTACAATTGGATAAATCTTCGATATTCTCAAAAGTTTGAAAAGGCAAGTGTTGAACAAAAAGAGGCTTTATTTAACGATGCAGTAAATGAAATCTGGAGTAAATGCTTGTACACATTGAAAGGTATCAGTGAGTTTAGAAACTACAATGATTGGGATAGAAATTATCCCATGATAAACCCACAATATCGTATATAAACAAATGCGTATACCAAAGACAGTATTGTCCTTTAAAAACAATGAGCTCATCAAAAACTACTCTTATCAAAATAGCTGAGTATAGATGTTTACACATATTATAAAAAAGTAAATCATGGGATTATTTGAATTAAAAATACGGCAATTCTCCAAAATTATGAAATGGGCAGAAATGCAAGATGTGTCACAATTAAGACAGTTCTTATTTGATGATAAGTGCAGCAATCGCTTGTTTGTCGCATCAGGAGGCTCGTTTAGTGCAGCTGCTTATGCCGAATTGTTGGCAACTGATCAAGGTTTTATGAGTCATGCTTTAACACCATTATTATATATGGGCAGTGGATTTTCTCGTATTGCAACAAAAGTATTACTTATCAGTGCATCTGGATGCAACAACGATATTGTTCGTGCCTATAATAACGAATATCGCACCACCAAACAAAAAGTAGGTGCTGTTGTGCTTACACCAAAAGGCAAGCTTCAAAGTCTGTTACAAGAAGATGACTCTGCGAGTCTTTTTGAATATGCCATACCAACAGGTCGTGATGGCTTTTTATCTACCACGACCATAGTTGCTTTCTATGCTCTGCTCTACCGAGCGTTCGGATATACTGACCTCAACAGTGTCAATACTGACATAACAGAGAGTGAACAGAATGACATCAATAATTTTGTAGAACAACTAAAGTGTATATCGCTTAACGAAATGACTGCACATGAGGCTTTCCTTCATAAGTTAGAAGGTGTGGATAGCTTCTTCATATTATATTCTGCCAAGAGTTATCCCGTAGCACTTGATATTGAGTCAAAATTCTCAGAAGGTGCTGTTGGCAATACACAGCTTGCCGATTACCGTAACTTTGCCCATGGACGTTTTAATTGGTTTACTCAACGACCAGGGCAAACTGGTCTGATATGTTTGCAAACTCCTGATGATATGGAAATGTCTGAGGAAATTCTTAGTATGATACCAGGACACGTTCCTTCACTACGTATTTCCACTACACATAATACGCCAATTGCATCTATTGATTTGCTAATCAAAGAGCATTATCTTTGTAGTGCAATTGGACAAAGATGGGGATTAGACCTAAGTCGTCCTATTGTTCCTGAATATGGAAGAATTTTACATGCAAGATAAAATTTTCGTTTTTCTCATCTTTTCTAACATCTGCCTGGTTTGCAAGTTTTTTCGTTTCCAGTGATAGCAAGGTTACTTTTTCCCACTCTATAACATAAAAGGTATCACAATTTAAACATTAAAGAATTAAAGATATGAACAAGACAAATATTATAGATACAGCAGTATTGAAAGAGAAGGTACAGGAGTATGCCATGAAGGTGGGACGCATCAGCGCCAGACGGATGAACTGCTCGATAAGTGGTACCCGGAATACACCAGTTATATAGAGGTGATTGATTGACGGAATAACTAAGTTAAAGAAAGGTATTATTATGGATTCATGGGAAATATGGTTCTGCGTTGCAAGCCTGGTTCAAAGCATGGGGTGCGCCTGGATTTACAGTCTGTTTCAAAAGCGTGCTTACAAGAAAGATATTCGAAGCCGACATTCTTATGTGTTGCTTGGCATGCTGCTGGCAAAGGAAGAAAAATTGCCCTACTATTTCTCCGGAAGTAGAGAAGAGGGGATAGGAGAAACCTATATCAGATTGCCTGAGGGTATCATAAAGGTCTTTTCCTGGGGTGTTGATGGCTTTGCCATTTCGCTTGTTGGGGCAGTTAAGGTGGATGACATGCTGGCCAGCAAGGCTCGTGAGTTCTGTAAGGAGTTGAATGCCAAAGAAAACAGGGTGCGGTATAGTGTAGGCTTCGATCCGATAGTTTCTGAGACTTGTTTTATGATTACCTGCAACTTCGAAGAAGAGGCTGATGGTGATGGTGAAGATGCCGCAGAATATTATATTCTCAGTTATGCCAAAACGTATCTGGTTCCCAAACAGCAGGAATTGCAAATGGCATGGGAACGTAGGATGGAAGAATTAAAAAAGGAGAAAGTATGAAGTGTAATTATAAAAATCAATACATTAAGTTGGGCTTACTCTCAATAGTTTTAGCCTTGTTCGGACAATTATCCCTTGTTCAAGTGAAGGCTGCAGTCGATACCCTTGGCGCTGATGAGGCTTTGGGCAAGAAGCATGTTACCCAAGTACCTTTGGAGCAGTGCAATCGGATAGATACTTGCAGCGTAACCAGGTTTGCCATTGTTTCAAAGGATGGCAAGTTGGGTATCTATGACTTGGAGAAGCATGAAAATGTGACGGAGATAGATTTGGATGTTGCGGGTTTCTCTCGTCGTTATGTATCAGAAGATGGTATCGAGGTGTTCTATTTCTATGTTGAGAGAGGAATTGAGCGTGGTACCATAGGAGTGGTGGGAGAAGATAATCAAACTGTAGCTATGTGGATGGATAATCCCGAATATGTGGCCAAGCTTGATGAATGCACAACGATAGATAGCGTGATGACTCAGAAATGCCAAGAGGTTTTATCTGGAGGGTTAAAGGCGTTGAACGGCACATACGGACAGATTGCCGTTATTGATGCACAAACAGGAAGATTGAAGACTTGGGTGGCATTGGAGAAAGATGGAGATGGTTATGCTGATGGCAAGCTGTTGAAGCAAGCATGTAGTCATCGCATATTGACGCTTGTAGGCGTTACTCCGATGTTGGCAGATATTGATGGTTCGCTCAAAGACAAGATTGATTTGTGCGGTGGCGTATATAATATAGGTGACAGCATCAGTATCCGTGACCATAACTGGAAATCTGGAGGATATGGTGTGATGACTTGCCGCCAGGCTTTGACGCATAAATCGAATGTAGCGATGTTCAAGATTCTCCTGGTAAACCGTGGCGATGCTGCCTTTGGTATCTGGAAGAATATAACAAGTGCAGAAAAGCTTACCAGTGCTATGGAATTGGCTGCAATCCTGAATAGCGTCTATCAGAAGAACGTTCTGATTTTTCCTACTTTGGAAGGTGATTCGGTTACAGAGGAGCCTAATGACATGATGCCTTTGGGACGTAAATATCTGCAGGAAGTCTTGATAGGCTTAAATAAAGGGGATGGCATACAGGCTGCCTATGCTCCAAAGAAGGTTGAATTGGCTGGCATTTATGGTGATTATCAAGGCGAGGAACTTGAAAACGGCAAACATACACCGGCAGAAATGTCTTTCGTAGGAGTATTCCCGGCCCAAAAACCTCGCTATGCCTTGGCGGTATTCATCAACAGGCCGAATGAGCCAACGCATAGCTCCAAGGATTTTGCTAACATCATCGTGAATGAAGTTGTAGAATGGCTGTCAAAACATTAACATGTCAAGTCATGATAAACTGAAAAACGATGAAAATAGAAATAGAAGATGTCTAGACGATTAAAGATAAAATGGCAGGTATGGGCAAGATAAGTATAAAAGGTGCTGATGGGCAGCTCATTGATTTTCATGTGGGCACCAAGTACGCGAAGACCATAGATCGCTTCTTCTTTGCCGTAGAATACATGGAGGTGGTAGAAGAGCCTGTTGTTACAGTAAATCGCGACCATGAATGTTTCATGGCTTGGAAAGCGAAAAACAGAAAAACAGGAGAAATCAATTCGTATGGCGTAACCTTGACATACATGGGCAATGTTCCTCGTATCTACTCCATGACTTCAGAAAAGGTACGCAGGCATTTGAAGGCTGCAAGGGATTGTAGAAAGGAAGCGGAAAGAGCCCGAAAGCAGAAGGGTATTGTCCGAACCTGGACGGTGTTGAAGCTGGAAAGAAGACAGAATCATACGCTGGTATTGGTGAATGTCAAGACTGGGAAGCAGCGTATCCTGGTGCGGAATGATCAGCTGTTGATAGAAGACAAGGATATTGATTTCGCCGACATCTTCAGGGGCGTTTTGATAGGAAAGGATGAACAGCGAAAGAAGGCCCTGGAACAGAAGAATGTAGAATATGGAATAGAATTGGTTGAGCATGATGCTGAAGGATATGGTATGTTGAAGTGGATTTATCACAAGGAAACCTATTATTTCGATAGTGATGACTTCGTAGGAACGGATTTTTATCCTGCGGTGTATTGCCTGGTCAATTCTGAACTCGAATTCATAGTGCCTTTCAGGCAGACTCATGATTTTGAGTACATGAAAAAACTAATAAAATAAATGTATGATTCAAAGAAAACAACGGCTAGGAAGATAGTTTATGTTGATATGGGCGGTGTGCTTATGGATTTCCATGCTGGGTTGGAACTGATAGGTGATGAACTCCGTAAGGAATATGCTGGAAGATACAGAGACGTACCTCATATTGTTTCTTATCTGCCACCAGTAAAAGGTGCAGTCGAGGCTATGCATCAATTACAACAAAGTGGTAAATACGATGTTTATATCCTTTCAACCTCTCCTTGGAGTAATCCAACCACATGGTCAGACAAAGTGGAATGGATAAATAGATATTTGGACAAGTATTATTGTAAGCGTCTCATTCTCTCTCACCACAAGAATCTACTCAGAGGTGACTATATCATTGATGATAGGGGAAAACATGGAACAAGTGGATTCAAGGGAAAATGGCTTCGCTTTGGAAGTGAAGAATTTCCTAATTGGGAGAGTGTACTCGAATATCTTCAGGTATAAGATAAGAAATGATAGGCAGAATCACCCTAAAAAACAGCAGAATCACCCCCCAGAAGCATCCAAATCAGTTTCGGTGAGCGAAAGTACGTATTTTTTATAAGTGATTGAGAATGAGATAAGTTTTTATCTCATAA
>ERZ1023701.293-NODE-293-length-17417-cov-94.405541_pt1 | contig 17417 bp, 13 predicted proteins | sample MGYA00380350_ERZ1023701 | MGnify/ENA primary metagenome ERZ1023701 (study PRJEB33179, sample SAMN07449025) | human gut metagenome | biome: Human-gut; feature: Human associated habitat; material: Faeces | host: Homo sapiens | place: India:Kasaragod | collected... | reverse complement strand
CATTGAAAGAGGTGTATGATGATATTGATTACTTCAAGAAGCATCTCACCATCCGCCAGAGCGAGATTTCAAACTCTCCTGAGGTCATCCGCCGTCTGGGTGTCATCGCCATGAACACCGCCATAGAGTGCGATATCTACGGCAATGAGAACTCCAGCCATATCTGCGGCAGCAAGCTGATGAATGGTATCGGCGGTTCCTGCGATTACGAGCGCAATGGTTACATTTCTATCTTCACCACGCAGAGTACCACCAAGAACGGCTGCATCTCAGCCATCGTTCCAATGTGCAGTCACGTGGATAGTACCGAGCACGATGTGGATGTGATTGTTACCGAACAGGGAGTAGCCGATCTCCGTGGCAAAGGCCCATTGCGCCGTGCCAAGGAGATTATCGAAAACTGTGCCCATCCGGATTACCGCCCTATGCTCCGTGAGTATCTGAAATTTGCCGAGAAGGGCCACGAGCCACAGAGCATGCGTGCTGCCCTCGCCATGCACGATACCTTCCTGAAGAAGGGCGATATGAGATTGACAGATTTCGGAGAATATCTGAAATAAGAGAAGGCCGAAAGATTGTGAAAACCGAGAAGACAAATCTTTCATAGATGACTCAGAAAAATATTGAATTATATGATAAGCGGCATTCATATCCAAGGAATGCCGCTTATTATTTGTTATAAGCATATAGAAAACACTTTAATTCTATATGAATAAACTATACTCCCAGAAGAAAGTTCCGCATAAAGACGCTGAACGGAGAAGTAATTAGGCATCAAAACTTTTTCTTATCAGAACAAGAATAATTTCAATTAACATAGGAGAAAGTTTATCCCTTAATCGAGCTATCGCACGACGCTTCTGTACCTTCACCGTCTCAGCGGAGATGTCCAGTTGCTCTGCAATCTCCCTATTTTTCTTCCCCTCCATGCAAAGAAGAAAGACTTCCTTTTGGCGAGGAGGCAACTCATCTATCGCAGCAAAGAGTTGACGATAGATTTCTTCCTTATTAAAAATATCCAAGGTATCATCCACCAGCATAAACTCCTGCAGATTATCAACTATACTCTGCCGATAGTTGTTGTGTACCGTTTGATGACGCAGGTAATTGAGAGCAGAGTTATGCACCGTATTATATAAATAGGCGGAAAACTTGGAAATACTGTTGAAAAAAGGGCGACGTTCCCATAGAACAGAGAAAAGATCCTGCACGATATCTTCTGCAATGGTCATTTCCACAAACTGACAACCATAACTCACCAAGGCACGATAATATTTATCGTACAACAACTCGATGGCCTGATTATCCCATTGGCAAATTATTGCAATTTCAATATCACTTTTCTCACTCATGAGTGCAAAGATACGCATTTTTATGCAGTAAAATTAAAAAATGCAACTTTTTTTCACTTTTTTCTTGATTTTTGTAACCACAAACGCACCCAAGTGTGTTATAATAGTAAATACAGAGAATAATTCTATCACAAAAGTATTAGAAAATATGAATAAGAATATTGATATCAATACACTCGTCAGTAAATTACTGACTGGCGAAATCTCAGAGGAAGAAGGCAAGGAGCTCTTATCAAGAGTAGAGCAAGATGCGTCGCTAAAAGACAAGATAGAGCATCTCATGAATGAAGATGATTTTCTCCAACGCTACCATCTCTACAAGAGCATTGATGCCGAGAAAGCAAAAGCTACATTCAAAGCATCTCTCCAACATGCAGAGGAACAGGAAGATAGAAATGATGACAAAGCTGCTACCATCATCTGGTTGCGACGCATAGCCGCTGCAGCAGCTATCGCCCTCATATTAATGGGTACATGGATGTATTTCGGACATCAAGGTTCCACCCCACCAGCCGTCATCACCGCAGAACTGCATCAAGCCATAGAACGGGTTCAGCAGAATGACATGAATGGAGCTACACTTACCATCAACGGCAAAACCATCAAGGTGAAAGATGCACAGAGTGCATTGGCACAAACAGAAAAAGTAGCTGACAGTAAGGATGGAAGCAGTTTCTTTGGAAGCGACGAAATAACAGAAAGCTCCCTGATAACAAAGAAAGACAAGGAATTCTGGATGGTACTGGACGACGGAACCTACGTGCATCTCAACTACAATACCACCCTCATCTATCCTAATCACTTTGTAGGCAGCGAGCGTAAGGTAAAGCTCAAGGGAGAAGCCTATTTCATCGTGGCCAACGACTCGAAGAAACGACCTTTCATAGTAGAGACTGCCAACGGAGAAGTACACGACTATGGTACCGAGTTTAATGTCAACACGATGAAGGAAAAAGGTGTAACCAGCGTTGTTCTGGTGAAAGGTAAAGTTGGTGTGAGCAGCAAGTACGGTAAAGAATACCTGTTGAAACCAGGCGATATGGCAACCCTGAAAGCAGGCAGAACACCAGACATCCAGCAAGTGGATGTTAATCTTTACACCTCTTGGAACACGGGCAACTTCTTGTTCGACGGCTGCACGCTGCAAGATCTGATGGAAGTTATCTCCCATTGGTACAACATGAAGGTGGAGTTCTCGTCCGAAGACATGAAAGAACTGCGATTCACAGGCAGCATTGACAAATACGAACCGATGGGACAGACTCTCAATGCAATAGAGAATATCACAAGATTGAAGATAACTGCCAAGGAAGGCATCATCAACATCAGAGAATATAAACATTAATATTATATACAACATGAAGAGATTTTTATCAATAATGGCAATAGCCTTGTTAGCGTGCATCGCAACAATGGCTGCCACAGCCAAAAAGACGAATCTGAAAGTACTCTATGTAGGAGGTCATTCCGACATAGAGACTTTTGGAGTAGCAGACTATGACAAGGAAGCTCATGCCAAGAGTATCGTGACAAGAACTGCCGCCTGGAAAGTCTTTCTTGAAACATATTTCACTACAGTGAAAACGGTACAAGGAAAAGACTACAACTACAGGATGTCATACGACTATGATGTAACCATCATTGATGGCGACCCAACTCCTATTGAGCCACGTCGCACAATCATTGAAAATGACAGATTCAGCAAGCTGATACCAGCCAAGTATTTCCCAGAGAACTTTGACCGTCCTGTCATCACCATCGCAGACGAAAGCGAGACAACAGGTCGCTATATCGGTGTGAAAAACGACTGGTATTGTCTCTGCCTTCTTGGTCATGCTTACAACATGAATACCAAGAGTGCCATCTTCAAAGGTCCTTATAAGGTGAAGATAACCACCACAAATCGCCCAACTCCTGCTGGCGCAAAGGAATATGCAGAAATGTGCCAGGAGAAGCTTCCAGATATGATTCCGATGTGGAAAGTACAGAATAAAGACTATAGCAACACCAAGGGTTATAAGGCAGGTTTGGTTACTCGCCAGTGGGGCTATCTGGATTCTCCTGATACAGAAATCATATCGGGTGGCGAAAGTGCCAAGAGCTATGGAGCCATCGCCATCGGTCGCCATGCCAACTTCTTGCATTGGGGTTTCTCTGCGTCTCCTGCAGATATGACAGAAGAAGCTAAGCCGGTTTTCCTCAATGCAGTTATTTATATCAACAAGTTTAAAGGTCATCATATCATTGCCCGCAAACTCAATGAGGGAATTTCTACCCGCACTACAATTGATGAGCACAAATATACCGTAAGCAAAGAAAACTACGAAGCTTACAAAAACTCGATTGAAGGTTTTAACAATCAGATTAAGCATCTGGCGGATTCACTTCAAAAGGTGGTTGCTGCTGGCGGCAAGATGAGCGAAACAGACAAGATGTATATGAAAATGGCAGAAAATCCTCAACCCATTCCATCCTATATTGACTATGTAAAGGAAAGGGCAGGAGAACTGTATGAAATGTTTGGCACCGATGTTGACAAATATTCAAGCTATTATACCGAAAATCGCCCATATTTCTATGGCAATCTGAACGATTATGATATTAAGCTCGATGAAGATGCCAAGAGCATCGGCATCGCCAATAACGACAAGCGTATCCTTGACAAAGCTATCTCCATGTGGGAAAAAGGTCAAGACATAGAGAAGGCAAAGCGCATCCTCTATCGCTATACGTTGCTCCGTTACGACAATGCCAAGCAATGGCGAGAGTGGTATAATAAATATCAGAGCAAACTCTTCTTTACTGAAAGCGGAGGCTGGCTGTGGCTGGTCAATGATCTCGATCCGAAGACTCCAGGCAATGACTACAGCGTTCTCAAATTCTACGAATTCAATGAAAGCAACATCGCTCCTATCCAAGAGAAAGCAACCAAAGAAGAGCCTGTTGCCCTATCATCCGCTGTCAGCACTGTGGGCAAAGACAAGGAACTCATCATCCGCATGAAGATATATCCAGGCTATCACATCTATGCAAAGGTAAGCGATCAGGACCCTTATATCCAGACGACTTATGACCTCAAGGCAGAAGGCGATGTCAAACTGGTAGGCGAACTTCAGAAACCTGTTGGCAGACCTATGGCAGGCTCTAAATCTATCATCCTTGAAGGTGAGCAGATTTTCCGTCAGAAGATAGAAGGCAAATCGGGTAAGATTACCTTTATAGTCAACTATCAGGCTTGCGATAGCCATGTTTGTCTGATGCCAAAGAGCAAGACTATCACGATAGAATTATAAAAATATTGGTTTAATTTTATAACAAGAGAGAATGAAAGAATTTGGAAGAATGAAACGAATCCTTTTCGCTACCTCCCTGCTTGTAGGAGCAACCCTATGTGGAGGAACCAGTACTGCTATGGCTCAGCAGCCAAAGCACCAGACGGTAACTATCAATGCAAAGTCGATGAGCGTGAAACAGTTCTTCGCTGAAGTCAAGAAACAGACTGGCTTGAACTTCATCTACAGTACAGATTTGGCAGCCAAGTTGCCACACATCACGGTGAATGCCACCAACCGCCCGTTGCGCCAAGTACTTGACGAGGTGATGAACAAGGTGAACTGCCGTTATGAGATTGAGGGTAATATCGTGACTATCACTCGCCGTATAGCAGGTGAACGAGTTCGTAATGTATCCGGTGTCGTCACCGATGAAAGTGGCGAGCCACTGATTGGTGTGTCCGTATGCATCGACGACAGCAAGGTTTGCACCATCACCGACAGCAAGGGTTTCTATACCTTGAAGGTGCCAGCCAATGCTTGCACCTTAAAGTTCAGCTACCTCGGTATGAGCAATGCAGAATTGCGTCTGGGAAGCGGTAGAGCACCTTTAAGCCGTAACATACAGATGGTTACCGACAATCAGCTTTCTGATGTTGTGGTAACAGGTTATCAGGAGATTTCCAAACCTAAGATGACAGGTTCTGTCACTACCATCACCTCAGCCAAATTGGACGAGCGTTACACCACCAACATCATGAACAACCTCGAAGGTCGCGTGGCAGGTCTTTCCACTTATAATGGAAAGATGACTATCCGTGGAACCTCCTCTCTCTATGCCGAGACCACCCCATTGCTGGTTGTGGATGGCGTACCTGTAGAGGGAAACATCGACGATTTGAACCCTTACGACATCGAGAGCGTAAACATATTGAAGGATGCCGCAGCCAATGCCATCTATGGTGCCCGTGCATCCAATGGTGTCATCGTTGTAACCACCAAGAATGCCAAGAAGGCAGGCAAGATAGACATCGACTTCGCAGCCAACCTTACGGTATATGAGAAGAAGAACGTAGATTATGCCGACAATTTCTATATGACTCCAGAACAGCAGGTGGATGCGGAGGCCAAGTATTGGGACTACTATTTCTTCCATAATGATGGTGAAGTGGCTGACCCTATCGTTACTACTGCTCAGTCAATCTCTATGGGTACCCAAGCGGTAACTCCTATCGAATATGCCTATTACCAGCGAGCTAAGGGAGAAATTTCCGAGGAAGAATTGCAGAACCAGTTGGCTTCTTTCAAGAAGAACAACTATGCCAAGGAGTATGCAGATGCCGTATATAAGCAGAGAGTGATGCAGCAGTACAACCTCTCACTTCGTGGCCGCAGCGATAAGTTCACCAACAACCTGATTATCAACTATAAGTATGACAACAGCGGACTGATCAATCATTTCGCCAATCAGTTCAATGCCCAGTATAAGGGTTCATACAATGTAGCCAAGTGGCTCACAGCCTCCATGACTATCAATGGTATCTATAGCAAGAGTAAGGAAGTAGGTTACGACAACAATAGCTACTATAGCGATATCTGGAAACAACCAGCCTATATGCCATTCTATAATGCTGATGGAAGCGTCAAAGGACAACACTATTGGTATGATGGCAATGATTACATGACCTTCGGTTCTCCTTTTGAGGATTTAAGCTCCAATCCAGTGGATGAGTATTACAATAACACCCAGGTTACCCGCCGTCAGTATATGCGCTATCATGGAGATTTGCTCTTCAAGATTATTGACGGATTGACTGCCAATGCCCAGTTTGTATATGAAACCAATCATAACACCGTAGAATGGAATGCAACACAAGATAGTCATGTGATGCGTACCATGCGTAATGCTTATTATTATCAATCTGCAGATGGCACTATCAAGAACTACGTTCCTACCACTGGCGGTCTGCTCCGTACTACAAATAGTGACGGACGTTATTGGACAGCACGTGGACAGCTGAATTATGCCAAGACCTTTGGCAAGCACGACATCATGGCGATTGCCGGCTTGGAATTCCGTGAAACCAAACTGACAGGTTCTAAGGCCTTAATGTTAGGTTATGACGACCAGTTGCAGACAAGCTCTACCCACACGATAGACTTGGGAACATTGAGTACCATGAACTATTCACCTCTTTTCTTTGGCGCCTCAGGTGGTTTCCCTGCAAACCAGTTTGTATTCGATCCTTATATCAATGAAGGAATGGGAGTTGTTCCTGAGACTCACCACAAGTATGCTTCTGGTTATTTCAACCTTACCTATACTTATGATGAGAAATACAATGTGTTCGGTTCATTCCGTAAGGACTATGCTGATGTATATGGCTTGAACGCCAAGTTCCGCGGCACGCCACTCTGGTCTGTAGGTGCAGGATGGTTGATTCATAATGAAGACTTCATGAAGGATATCAAGTGGGTAAACTTCCTGAAACTCCGTGCCAGCTATGGTGTGACTGGTAACATCTATCAAGGTGCAACCAGTTATATGACAGCTACATCAGGAGAACTCAATCAATATACCAACTTGCCATACGGCACCATCGAAAGTCCTGCCAACCCTAACTTGAAGTGGGAGCAGAGCCGCACTACCAATATCGGTATCGACTTCGGATTGCTCGACAACCGCTTACGTGGTTCCATCGATTATTATAACAAGGTGGCAAAGGATGTGTTCTCTTATCGCACCCTCGACCCAACAACGGGTTTCACCTCTATGTTCGTCAACATGGCTTCTATGCGCAATCGTGGTATAGAATTGCAGATTACTTATGATTGGCTGAGAGGGGCAAGCCGTAAGAATTGGAGTTGGACCACCAACTTCACCATGTCACACAACAGTAATATTGTAACCGATGTAGAGAACCCATCAAACAGCGCATCCCAGTTGATTGAAAGACCATACGTCAAAGGAAAGCCATCCAGCGCCCTCTGGTCATACCGCTTTGCTGGCATCAGCGACCAAGAAGGCGAGAAGGGTCAATCTCTGTTCTACATTGAGGATGGGGGCAAATCTCACAGTGCAACAGGCAAAAGTATAAGCATCTTGGAATACTCTGGTCAGAGCGAGCCAAAGGTTATCATGGGTATGGACAACAGCGTAAGATGGAACGGATTCTCTTTCAGCATTCTGATGGCTTACTATGGCGGTCACATGATGAGAGCCTTGGCGCATAATGAAACATTCTCAAGCACCTGGAGCACCGCTATCGCCAGCTATTTCCTGAATGCATGGACGCCAGAACACCCAACAGATATTCCAGGCATTGGCAGATACGCCTCTACAGCGACTGGCTCTGAAACAACCTATAGCAATAATGCTATTCATCATGCAGACTTCCTGAAGATCAGAAATATCGTATTGGGCTATGATTTTCCACAGGAGTGGTTCAGAGGAACAGGCATCAACCGCCTCTCTCTCCGCTTCCAGATAGACAATCCTAAGTATCTATGGGTAGCCAACGATGTGCATGTTGACCCAGAGACTCTTGGACTCCGCAATCCAAGTTCATACATCTTTGGTCTGAACATCAGTTTCTAATCTCTAGAATCATATAACATAAAAAGTAAGATCACAATGAAAAAAACAATATACAGTTTACTGGCAATCACAGCATTGCTGTTCTCATCTTGTGAGAGTTTCACGGAATTGGAGCCAAAGGGCAAGAACTTGCTTACCACAACCGACCAATTAGAAATGCTTCTCAACAAAGAGTATGAGGGATGTTCCTCTGATATGCGACAAATGGCTGGTGATATGATATATGCCTACAGCAATGTAGCAACTATCATCAGTCAGCCAGTTAAGACCCGCAACGTCATCATCTGGACTTACGATGAAGCCAATATGGACAAGATGGCAGAATTGACTTCCAGTGATCAAGACTACACTAATTTCTACGGCTACATCGGCACGATTGCCAACCCAATTCTCTCAAAGATTGATGCCGCATCTGGTACAGAAGCAGACAAGAAACTTTTGAAAAGCGAAGCCCTGACATTGAGAGCCTGGTCATTCTATATGTTGGTCAACAAGTTTGCCAAGGCTTACAATCCAGCTACAGCTGCTACAGATCCAGGAATTATCCTGATGACAGAGGATAAAGATATCCAGACTGCTCAGTCTAAAAGCACCGTAGAGGAAGTTTATCAGCAGATACTCAAGGATGCCAATGAAGCAATTGAGATAGATGGTCTTCCTAACTCTGCCGTTAACAAAATGCGCTTCAGTAAGCCCACAGCTTATGCCGTAAAGGCATTGGCATTGCTCAACATGCAGAAGTATGACGAGGCAGAAGAAGTGGCCAAGCAGGCTATCGCCATCAATGGCACTATTAACAACTATAATACCTCATATCTTGGTAGTACCCAAGGTAATATAACAGGCGGGACTTATCCTGTTATCAATCGTGGCAAGAAAGGAACCGATGAGGATTATTTCTTAAATGGAAATTCTGAAAGCTTCAATGCTTACACCCCTACTACCATGGCAAACTTTGAAGCTGGACATGCCTATAAGGACAAGATGAGCAATATGAATATGATGTATGATTACATGATGGATGCCGGAGTAAGTATGCTGGGTGAAACTGGTTTCAATTTAACTTTTGATCTCAACTCGTTATGGAATGATGGTGGTCTTCGCTCTACCCAGATGTATCTCACCATCGCCGAATGCGAGACCCACAAAGGCAACTACGATACAGCCGTGGAATATCTCGACAAGGTACGCATAAACCGCATCGATCCAGCCAGATATCAGCCCCTCAAAGGCACAGTCAGCACCATGGATGAAGCCATCAAGCACGTGAAGCAGGTGACCATGAATGAGGACATCTATTCTGTCAATATCTTCATAGACAAGAAGCGCTGGAACCAGTGCGATGGCTGGAAGCAGAACTATAGCCGCACACTTGCAGGAAAGACTTATACCATCACTCCAGACAGTAAAATGTGGATATTCCCATTCCCTCAGAGCGTGATAAACAATAATGGTAATATCACACAGAACTACAAAGAATAAGAAAACAATATACAAATTTCCGAAAACGAAAAGAGGTCAAGCAAAGCATTTCAACAAGCTTTACTTGACCTTTCTTTATCTCCCTTTACCTATACCGATAAAGCAGTCGAACCCTTTTTGTCTGCATCAGCTAACTGAGACGTCTGATCTCGCTTACTGAACTACTTGAGTTGCTTGATTGAACCACTTGAGTTAGCTGACTGAACCACTTGAGTATTCTTCTTCATGTGCTTGCGTACAACCATAAAACATTTTCTTAAACTTTTCCCTGAAATCTCTTGCAGATATGAAAATAAAACCGTAACTTTGCGACATGTTTTTTTAAAACAGATGATTATGAAGCAGGTAGAAGAAAGATATATCAGTTTTGAAGCCAGCAAGATGGCATATCGTGACATCAAGAATTCCGTAGACACCGCTAAGCGTGAAGGTATAGCTGAGGGTATGGAAATTGGTATGAAGGAAGGTATGGAAAAAGGTATGGAAAAAGGTAGAGCAGAAGGCAAGCATGAGGCCAACACAGAAACAGCACAACGATTGCTGGCAATGGGACTTTCTGCCGAACAGGTTGCCAAAGCTACCCAGCTACCTTTGGAAATCATTAAGAATCTGAGCAATTCATAAACGGAGACGTAGATTACGAATATCACCATATAATCAAGGGTCTATACGCCACCTGTTCATCGTGGCATATAGACCCTTGCTGTTTCCCGTGAGGCGCGGATGAAAGAGGGTGTGTCATGGACTTATGACACACCCTCATTAATATGTATCACTCAGCGTCCCAAAGCCCACCGCCGCGACTTTTTTGGGGTGGGTCGGGTGCATATTCACCCGGACACACTTCGGTTTCTGTTACATTGCTGCCGACGAGCATGGTCGACGCTTCAATGTGGATAAGCGTCATGGCTGGTGCCACGTATGGTTTTTTATTATTCATGTTGTTATCTGTTTTAAAGGGTTATTTTACGAATACTTTCTTGCCGTTCTTAATAAGCAGTCCGCGCTGGTTGCTGCTTACACGGCGGCCCGACAAGTCGTAAGTCTCGGAAGAGCGCTTGTCGTAGCTATAGATGTTGACTATGCCAGTCGCCGTTTCATCGCCAATCACTTGCAACATTATGCGTGCAGGAGCCACTGTCTGGGCACTACCATCACGCGGTGTGATTACAAGGTGGTGGCGCTGAGCCGGCAGGCTGTGGAAGTTGAGCCACTTGTTTCCGACAGAGTTATCAAAGAGTGACAAAGGCGAATTTGGCGTGTTGCCGCCATCACCCATTCCATTGTATATACCGGTAAAGGTGTAGGTGTTATCCACGCTCATACAGTCGATGTGCTTGCTCTCGGCCTTGGCCAATTCCACTTCGGTGAGGGTAATGTTCATTTTCTTGTCGGCATCGGTCAGGGCGCGCACCAGGTACGGATAGTTGGCCTTGAGGGTCACGCCTTCTGCTTGGTTAAAGCTCTCCACAATGGTGCGGTCGGCCACACCGTCGTTGTCATCGTCATATTGGTGCACGTTGTTGATGCGCGAGAAAGCGTACTTCTGGCAAAGCTCCGGTGTGAGCGTCAGTTCAAACGGCACATACCACGTTGTCCAGTTCGTGCCACCAAAATTGCGGGCATAGTTCAATTCACCCACTTCTGCACCTTTTGCAAGGGTGTATGCCTCGCCGTCTGCCAGTTCGAACAAATCACCATAATTGCACTTTGTGCAGATGTCATTATCTCGGCTGCATGCCTCAGATTCAACAATAAGACCGCACTCACGGCATGTAGCTGAGTGCGTGCAGCTTTGGTATCCATCTGACACATAACTGAATGCCTTGTCGTGGCTACCATTATTGTCGGCCTCGAGGTGGAGGGTGTTTTCGTCATCCTGGTTGTTGCTGAACGAAAGAAGGATGCTGCCATGGCGATAGCCCATTTTGTACACTGTGTAGAGTGCGGCATTACCGTTAAGCTCAGGTTGGCTATTTGTCTGACTGAGATCTTGTGTCCAGACGGGCGATACCGTCATCTCGTTGTTCATACGATAAGTAGCTTCGCCACCAGCTATCAGCTCTGCCGAAAAGCCTACAAATGCTGACGATGTGTTGCTTTCGCCAGGAGCGATGCGGCTGGCAAGGACTTCAGGCTCTGTGGCATCGGCTGATGCGAACACCTTGGCGTCTTTTGAATAAAAGACTTTTTCGTAGTTTGACAAACAACTGCTCGAAGACTCATCCTCAAAGCAAGTCAAGAACACGTTTGCGCCTTCTCCTCTCACTTCGCAAGAGCCTACATAGCAGTTTGTGATATGACTTTCGGAATTGGGGTTATAGTATCCCATCAAAGCGCCCACATTTGCTGTGCCCGTCACATTACCATAGTTGGCACAGGCTTCCATGTTGATGCCATTGCTAGCCATACCTACAAGGCCAGCTGTATATGTGCCAGTTGAAACAATGTCTACGTAGCTGGCACAGCCCTGCACAACGGGGTTGGAAGAGCCAAAATTGCTAATATTGCCTGCAATGCCTCCAACAAAATAACTACTACCATTTGTGGTGATACGGCCCTTAACCACACAATTATAATAGTTGGCATCTACTGAATAACCAGCAATCATACCCTGATTTGAGCATGACGACTCGATTACGCCTTCAACTGTGAGATTCTTGATAGTGCCCCCATAGACACAGCCGAACAATCCGACATAGCTATCTTGGTTGAATGAAGAATACAGATTCTTTATGCAGTGTCCGTTGCCGTCAAACGTGCCTGCGAAACCATTTGAATATGATTTTGAAACCGGTATCCAACTTGATGCAGAAGCATAAGCCAAGTCTATGTCATTAACCAGTTTGGCGTGTGCTGTAATCTTTCCACTTCCCATATTTGACTGGTCGCGCAAATATTCCAACTGCGCCACGTTTGAAATAAGGAAAGGATCATCGATAATGCCTGTGCCGTGCAAATCGCGGCTTTCGTGGCACACTGTGCAAAAACCGCCATCTACATACTCTTGAGAGTGGGCAGGCGTAACAGTCTTTTGTGTTTCGTCGTTGGTATACGCTTCGCTCAGCAAATGCCCGTTGCACAGTATGCTGCCTGAGAAGTAGACTGCCTTGCCGTTCAATACGGGATAGGAGTTTTCTTGATCAAGGTCTTGTCCCCAAGCACCATTAACTGATGCCAGCATATTGGCCAATTTGCCCGAAGCCACGTCAGCTTGATTGACAGCCTGCGCCGGCGCTGTGATTGGGTTAGAACTATGTCCACAGTACTGGCCTGCAGTAATAGTTCCATTTTCCACCACAAAGCCTTCCTTTACATAATATGTATTTTCAAAAGCTGCGCTCGGGTTATTTGTGTATGTACCCACAAGCAGTCCTGCGTATTGGCTGGTGGCCTCTACACGGCCTGAGCTGTAATTGTTGACATTATTGGCAGCACAGCAATTACCAACCAAACCGCCCACATTTTGTTTTCCTTTTACATTGCCCACATTCATGCAGTTGTTCATTCCTTTCCTGTTGCTGTCGGTACTTAACACTCCAGCCAGACCACCGACGTTGTTACTTTCGGTTGTAATATCGGCATAGTTTGCGCACAAAGAGAGTCCACACCCGCTTCCTACTATGCCGCCAAAGTACTTGCCGCTTTGACCTGAATAGTTCTTCACAGTGGCGCGATTGGTGCACATAGTAATGGTACCGCCACTTGATGGCACCAGTCCGACAATACCACCTACGTATTTGTATCCCGTTACGCTACCCCTGCTTTCGCAGTTTTCCAGTTTTACGCCTGATGAGCCAATACCTAATACCAAGCCCACATATTGCCCTGATTGACTATTTCCTTCTTCATAAAAGCCCGTCACGTTTCCTTGCACAATGACATTCTTTATTTCAGCACCATCTACCAGTCCGAACAACCCGAGGGTGTTGCCAGAGTTGTTGATGTACAAGTCGCTGACAGTATGTCCGTTGCCGTCAAATATGCCTTTGAAAGGGTTTTTGTCGCCAATAGGGTTCCAGCTTGCCTCTGCCACGCTGTTTGCAGCATCGGCAGGGTGACAAACAGCTTTCAAACTGATGCCGTTGGCCAGATAGCACTTGATGCTTTCGTATGGATAGGTTTTTGTCTCTGCGTCATAAACTTGCACTTGATTGTGCAACCACACCAAATGAGCTGCCTTGCTGAGGGCGTAGTAGCCATTAAACTTAGATGCCGCATCAGCCACAAGCGTTGGCGCTTCGACTTCAACAACATGTCCGCACACCGAGCAATATTTCAGTCCGTTCTCGTCGAAATCGATAGGTAGGGTGTGCGGAATCATCTCTATCCACACGCCCGTTTTGGCATCTGCATCATCGGTGTAGGCATTTTCACAGGTCGCCTCCTTAAAGTATTTTTTACAATCGCTGCAATACCAATATTCGTGGTTACCCTTTTTGCTGCAAGTAGCGGACACTGCACCATTATGCGTAAGGCTGTGAGTCACAACACCCGAGACGTTGCTAAACTGGATGTCAATACAACTTCCTACTGCATACAACACGCTGCCGCCTATGACAGGATATGCGTCCTTTGGTTCGGCACTGACGTTCTGTCCCCACGTTTGCGTGCTGCAGTTCTGTTGCAACTGCCAGGTAAGCCAGCCCGAAGCGAGCTGCTCTGCCGTAGGGGTGAGACAATTGGCAGTATTGTCAACGTTGCCATTAAACCAAGTAATGCCAGTCTGCAGCACAGGCACATCGGTCTGAGCTATATCGTCAACATAAATATTGCCAGTATTGGCCAAAATTCCGCTTGCTTTTGAAAGTTGATCTGTGCCTACTATGACGCCTACAAGTTCAGATTGTTCTTTGAGGTAGATATTTCCGAAATTTGCGCAGTTACTAATTACCAAATTCCATGGTGCCGCAACTAAACCGCCAACTTTATCGGAAACATTGCCAGTTATCACGATGTCACCATAGTTGGCACAATTTATCAGCTGTGTAGAACCATTGCTCTTTACAACAATGCCCCCAGCCAGACCATTTCCTGCAGTTATTTTACCATAATTACTGCAATTGGACACCTCGTCACGGATATTATTAATAACACCTGCTGCAGTCATTCTTTTGGCCGTCACATTGGCACGATTTATACAGTTCTTTGCATTTCCACTACAACCAGCTATGCCATAAGCTTTGGTGTAACTGGCAATACTACCACTTAGAACTTCTATATTCTCAAACGTGCCCCCAATACCATAACCACACACTGCGGCACAATATTCATCTCCTACTATTTGAACATTAGCCATCTTCAAATTTTTGACAGATGCAGATGTACTTGATGTGGTTGGCATTATGAATCCAAAAAGCCCTAATTTTGAACCATTCTGGTTATCTACATCTATATAAAGATTGGATATTGTGTGGCCGTTTCCGTCAAAGACGCCATCAAATTTATTACTACTAGTGAGTCCGTAAATGTCGTATTTAGCAATCGGCGTCCAGTTGCCTTTGCCCTCGCCACACACGGTAGAAAGGTCGATGTCTTTAACAAGTTGGGCACACGCCGTGGTGTGCACCACGTTGTCGCCACTCTCGCCATTCACATAGCTGGCATACCACTTGAGTTCCTCAGCTGTGTTAATGAGGAACGGACTTTCACTGCTGCCATCTCCTCCCGAAGGCTGCGTTTGTGCCCATGCCCCCCCATAAGGCATGAGGATCGCCATCACGAGCAGCAGCATCGTGACGAGCCGATACGGTTTGTGTAATTGTTTCTGTTTCATACACGTTTTGTTATTAATGAATAATGTAAAATATTTTGTTTCGTTTATCTGTTCTTAAATTCTTCAAGAGGATAGGGTACTTTCCTCTATGATGGGATAGACTACACCATCAAGCCAGTTCATTCATCTGAGCCAAAACTCACTCCTGGAAATACAAGAGGTTTAACAGCATGATGAATACCGATGTCAGAAATAAAAAGATATCCGAAGATGATGCCTAACATGAGTGCCGCCATCCCGATGATGATCAGGGCGAGTTCTATCCTTGGCATGGTTTCTAATATTTCTTTCATGGTGCAAATATAGTGTTTTTTTTTCAAAAAAGGTGTCGCATTCCTCTGTTTAGGTGTCGCATTCCTATGAAAAAGGTGTCGCATTCCTATGAATGCGACACCTTTTTTAACGTATTTTTTCATTTTGCGATGCGTTTTCCTGGTATTTATCGAAAAACGGTTAATCCTGATTTTTATCCTCTGCGGCTACATTTTCAGCCATTTTCTCCCGCCATTCGGTAGGAGTACAGCCTTCCTTTAACTTGAAAATGCGGTACAGATAGGGGCAGACAGAGATGCTGCACTCGGCTGAAATGATGTCAGTCTCCGAGAAGTTTCGGGACCGCTCCGCCTTAGGGATATCCAACGAACGCGACAGGGTAACCATATTCAAGATTGTATCCCCCTGCCGGTGCGCCAGTCTTCCTGCTTCTCGAAATTCTCTTTCCGGAGTCTTTCGGAAAACTTCGGATGTAAAGTCTTTTCCTTGTCAGTATATTCAAGTAACTTGCGAAACTTTAGTTACCATATACTTCCTTACTGAACTTTCGCATGTTTTGCCCCACACGCCCAAAAGCTCCTTGAAGCAGCACGCCCTGAACCAAAGGTCACCGGCGCGTAGCGGAATTGAAAATCGCTGGCCGAAGGGTAAAGCAAAGGTAAAGGGCATAGGGGGATCATTCTTTCGGCCAAATTGTTTTGTACATTGGCCAAACATCCATTTGTGGAACAGGAGTCAATTTTGCAAATTGATTCTTTTCATAGAAACCTACTGCGCTGTAATTAGAGGTATGCCAAGCTCTTACTGTCAAGAAGACGCAACCAGCATATCTTTGGTTTCTAGCCATCGAAGCTATTTCTTCAATTAAGGCTGAACCTAGATGTAAGCTTTGAAATTTTTTATCAATAGCTAAGTAGGCAATTTCTAAAGCGGGATAAGTATATTTTTGTTCGAATTGTTCTCGGAAAGTTTCTTTTACCGCAGGTAAATCGGTTCCTGCTGCACCTATACGCATATCATCAAAATCATCTGAATCTATGTCAACGGAGTCGAATGCTAAGGCGAAAATAGCAACAATCGTGTTATTCGCTTTTAAGCGTACACAAAATGTCTTACAATAATGACTCTCTTCACAATCTTGTAAGTGATTATGAAGAAAGTCATCCATTTTGTCTTTTCCTGTATAGAAATTTATCAACTCATCAAAGTCTGATAAAAGTTCTATTTTGTATTCTTCTAAATTCATTCTAAATTCCACTCAAATTTATATGGATAATTTGATGTCTTTGTGGCATCATCTTTCTTTGCTTTTGCACCGATGGATGCAAGAGCGGCTTTACGAACAGCTTGTGCGTATTTGCCTTTAGCTAAAACTTTTGGTGCATTTATTCCTAACATAATTATATCATTTAAATGTTTGTGATGCAAACGAACGCAATGAAAGCTTGCTTTCAAATTGCCGAGGGCAGCTTTTCTTTTGCAAATTTAAGCAATATTTCTGTAACTTCCAAATATTTAGCAGGTTATTTTGTTCTTTTTAGTATTAAAGCGCATATTTAAAGCTTTTGGGCCTTCAGCCCGTACTTAAACCACATGCGAAAGTTCACGACTCTAATAATTCATTCCGAAGTACCAGAGAGGGATGATGATTCCATGCCCCGTCT
>ERZ1023701.292-NODE-292-length-17444-cov-10.496923_pt1 | contig 17444 bp, 13 predicted proteins | sample MGYA00380350_ERZ1023701 | MGnify/ENA primary metagenome ERZ1023701 (study PRJEB33179, sample SAMN07449025) | human gut metagenome | biome: Human-gut; feature: Human associated habitat; material: Faeces | host: Homo sapiens | place: India:Kasaragod | collected... | reverse complement strand
ATCAGAAGAGCTGACACTAACGCTAAAATCGTTGAAGCTTTGTTGGCTTAGTCTGTATTATAATCCAGTCACCCTGAACAGCACGAGTAGAGTGCTAAACAATGTGAAGGTACGTTTTATGCGATTGCGTGACACATTTTATGGCATTTTTATCTAGCCCTTTTTCTATTCTCCGCCCTTAGTTCTGCGATTTCTGCATGAAGTTCTTGCGATTGATGAGACAGTTTGTTGTAAACTTGTGAATTAATTTCACCACCAATTAGCAAAAGAATTGATGTGTAGTATAACCAAATCATTAGTATAAAAAACGCACCGATTGTACCATATACAAGGTTATAGGTGCTCAAATTGTTTACATAGATTGAAAATCCCCATGAGCCGACTAACCAAAATGTTGTAAAAAACATTGTTCCCGGAAGTGCACTTTTTCTTTTGAATGTTTCATTTCCACGTAAATCAGGCAATATATAGTAGCTTAAAAATGCCATTAAGTACAATGCCAAAAATGCAACAGGCCAACGTAATGTTAAAATAGTTACGGCAAGAGTTTTTGACATTCCAAAATGAGTTACCATAAACATAATTATGACTTTACCAAAGATGATAATGTTTATGGTTAAAAACATAACAAGTACGTTTACGAAAACCATCAAAAATGAAAGTATTCTGGTGTAAACAAAGTTCCTTGTTTCTTCGACTTTATAGGCTCTATTTAACCCTTTTAAAACAACAGCAACACCATTGGTTGATAGTACAATTGTCGTAATTATACCAATAACGGCAAGCAATGTACCATGGTTAAATATCATAGTTTCTTCAAGTACGGATTTAAGCAAATTCATTGCTTGTGTTGGCATAATTGTAGATAAAACTCTCAAAATAGAGTCAAGATAAGATTTTGTACCCAGCCATCCAAATACTGCCATCAAAAACAACATAAAAGGGAAGATTCCAACAACAAGCATAAAGCCCATCTCGGCTGCCATTCCGTAAAAGTCATTTTTTATTATAGATTTTATTAATTTTACAAGTGTTCGGATACACTTATTTTTCATTAATTTTTTAATCATACTTTATTTGCTATTTTTTATTTCTTTCAATAGCAACTCCACTGCATGTTCTGGAGCTGCTTTAATAACCGCACCTGCTGCCAACTTGTGTCCTCCTCCTCCAAAAGCAGAACAAACTTTGGCAATATCTTTTGACTTACTGCGCATTGATACCTTTGAAGTTGATGAGTTTAATTCTTTTACAACAAATGCAACTTCTGTGGATACAATTGCTCTCAATTTTTCGGTAAGTCCATCTGTAAAATCTTCACCGTTGTTGTGAAATTTTTCCAAATCCTTTTTATAAACTATAGTATAAGCGATTTTGTCATCTTCTGAAAATTTGGCTTTATTTATACAATAACTTTGGAATAGGACCATATTTTTTGAATTTGATTCATAGCATTTTTGATAAATTTCAGAAGGATTAACGCCCAAAGAAATCATTTTTCCTGCAAATTCCATAGTTCTTTGTGTAGTGTTTGAAAATTTAAAACAACCTGTATCAGTTACGATTCCGGTGTATAGGCAAATTGCAGTATCTCTTGAAATATTCCAATCAGAATTTATTGCCAAACCTACAAGGGTTTCAGCTGTAGCAGATGCAAATGGTTCAACAATATTTATTTCACCATAATTATTGTTTGTTTCGTGATGGTCAATATTTATTGTGTGTTTTGCTCTGTTGAACAAATCTTGCGAATCTCCGCAGCGGTCAAGAGCTGCAACATCAAGACTAATAACTAAATCATATTCGCGTGACAGGTCAAATTTAGAGATATGCTTAACTTTATCTATATTTGGTAAAAAATTATAAGTTGTAGGCACATCAGAAACAGCAGCCATATCACATTTTTTTTTGTAATTATCCTTGATCAAGGAGTATAATCCGCACATCGACCCTAGAGTGTCTCCATCAGGATTTATGTGGGATACAAGCAATATATTTTTAGAATTTTTTATGCTAATATCTAATTGTTCAATGGTCATACCAAAACTTTAGCACAAAAAATTGCAGATACCAAATATGAAGAAAATTCTATACACCAGATTTAAAAATATAGACGATATCATAGCGGATTTAATGAAAAATGCTGCGATAAGAAAAGCTTTGACTCGTGCAAATTTATGCAAATTTTGGAGCAAAGTTGCAGGTGAAAAATTTGCAGCTCACTCAAAACCATATTCAATGATTAAAGGTTCAATAATGGTTATTGCTTGCGAAACCCCAATTGTTGCGCAAGAATTGATGCTTAGAAAAACTCAATTGCTTGTAAAATTCAAACCATACGTGGAATCACTGAATATGAAATTGACTGACCTTCGTTTTGATGCAAAAAAATGGGTCAATTTAAGCGAATAAAATTTTGGACTTTACAATAGTTTACACTATGCGCAATTAATATTTTTAGTGCATTTTATGATTATGCAAGTGAAAAATTAGGAGTTACTATGAACATAAATTCTGCAAATAACGTAAGTTTTCAAGGGCGATGCAGCCTTAGCAATTATAAAGCTTGTTTAAAAGGTGGCGCAATCGGAGATGCAATGGGATGGCCTATTGAATTTCATCATTTAGATTCTATCAAAAGCAGGTTCGGCAAAGACGGAATACAAGACCTTGTCATAAATTCAAAAGGACAAGCAGAAATAACAGATGACACTCAAATGACTATGTTTACGGCAGATGGGTTGATAAAAGCGGCGCGCAAAAGTCTTAATCTTGAGAAGATGCCGGATATGAATACAGTTTTTGATTCATATAAACTATGGTTAAAAACACAATTTAGTGACATCCAACAAAAAGGTAAAGGTTGGATTGCAGAGATAAAAGATTTGTATGCAAGAAGAGCACCTGGAAACACTTGTATCTCCGCAATAAGCGGAAATAATCCGGGAAGTATTGAAAAGGCAATCAATAACAGCGCAGGTTGTGGTGGTGTTATGAGGGTTGCACCTGCTGGGCTTATGTACAAAGATAATCCTGAATTAGCGTTCAGGGTAGGTGCAGAATGTGCCGCATTAACCCACAGTCATCCGCGCGGATATCTCCCTGCTGGGGTGTTAAGTGAAATGATTGCACATATTATAAACGGAAAAGATGTAAATCAAGCAGTAAATGAAACGCTTAAAACTTTGCAAAAATATGACAATCACGAACCAGTAACTGCGTTGATGAAAAAAGCTCAACAACTTGCAAAATCAGATATCAACCCATCTGATGCGATAAAAGAACTTGGCGAAGGTTGGGTTGGAGATGAAGCGATTGCAATATCTACATATTGTGCGCTAAAAGAGCCTAAAGACTTTGCAAAAGCTGTAAAAATGGCAGTAAATCACAATGGTGATAGTGATTCCACAGGTGCGATTTTAGGCAATATATTAGGTGCGCATTTGGGCATTGAAGAAATTCCGTCAAAATGGCTCAAGAAAATTGAATTGACAGACGAACTTGGACAACTTGCAAAGGACTTGTATGTCAAACCGCAAGATATTGAAGATGTGGCAAAGAGGTATCCTATTTAATAACCGTATATTTGCCTTGTTCGCGTAATTTTATGGCATAATTTATTTTTTCTTCTACTGACATTGATTTCATTTTTTCAATGTCTTCAGGATAAAACTTTATTTTTTGAGTTTTAAATTTCATTGTACCCATATCATCTGCATTTTTTGCGTGTTCAAATGTATCAGGTTTGACATCAGAAAGTTTTGCTCTTTGAGTTGCTATTTTTTTATTATCACCAAGTGTTTTTCTTACAATTGGTTTAATTTTATTTATTCTAAATTTATCGCCCATATAATGAACTCCTTATTCATAAACAATTGTATATCGTCCTTCTTCGCGCAATTTCATTGCATAATCAATTTGTGCATCAACGGACATTGATTTCATTTTTTCAATATCGTCAGGGAAAAATTGAATTTTTTGAGTTTTAAATTCCATTGTTTCCATTTCATTATTATCTTTTTTTTCTTCTTCTGGCATTTTATCTCCTTATTAGTTTACAACTTTAGCTTTTACTCGCCATTTGTTGATAGATGGATCCCATTTTATACCTGTGATTTCAAATTTACTATCTTTTTGCAACAAAACTTCACATTCGCTGCTTAAACTTCCATCAAAGTTGTTTCCATCAAGAAATACTCCTTTAGAACCTTTTTGTACAGAAAGTTCCCAAACAACTTTGCCAGAGCCTCCTGAACCATTACCTTTCGGTAACAATCTTGCAGAAGTGAAACGTTCGTTTGTTGCAACATATCTTGCACCGGCAACGTTTATAGAGTATTCCATATTTTTGATTGCAGTTTCTCCGCCAAGTCTTGCTTTTTCTAAAGCTTGGTCTAGTGGTGTTCCATCTGCCAATTTTGCAGTATGCAAGCAGCCGTATGGATTACCTGAGCCCCAGTATCCTTCTGCTCTGTGAACAACAACAGTTTCAGGAAGAGTTTGGGTATTTATATATGATTGAATAGCATCAATTTGTTTTTGAGTAGTCGGAGAAATAGTTCCACCTTTTTTCAAGGTTGTTAAGCCCTCATTTATAGGACCGGAATTACCTTTATAGGAATCAAATGCGCTCAATTGAGTGGCTGTAATAGGTTGAGCTTGTGCAATATTCATAATCATTGCCCATTTAGCAGGTGTCATACCACCATTAAATAATCCGCTGCTTCCTTGTATAATACTTTGATATAATAATACAAGTCTTGTTTGGTCTATTTGATTTAAATTAATGAAACTAGATGATTCATTAATCATTGTTTGGAGATTTTTAATATCATTAGCATTTAATGGTTTTTCTAATTTAGCAATAACTTTGCTTGCTTGAGCTGTACCGTATTGAGATACAATGTTAGCTTTTTCTGTACTGCTTAATAATCTTGTATAATTGCCGTTGTAGTCTTTAACAAATCCGTGTTTTGCTAAGAAATTACCAACTTGAACTTCTGACAAGATTTTTGGTGCAGGAGCTGATGCTGCAATAGCTTTTTCTTTTATTGCAATATTATCAAGCAAGTGTTGTTTTGTTTTTGGGTTATTTACGTAAGTCAAAGCTTGTTTGATATCTTGCAATTCTGTAGCTGATTTAGCTGAAGAAATTGCATTATCTAATGATTTGTTCATCATTTTGTGCATATATTCAAGGGTAGATTCACTGCCTTGCGGATTTGCTTTGATTTCTTCAAGCAAAGATTTCAAGAATTTCTTTCTGTTTAGCAAAGGTTCTTTGTAGTGAGATAAACCCATACTATCAAGAAGATTTGTAATCTCTGTTGTTTTTAGATTTGCAACTTTGTTTAATGAATTAATCAAATCATCACGAGTCATTTTTGCAAAAATTTGCGCAGATTTTGAGTTGATGTTTGAGTCCATCAATGTTACAAATTCCATTGGAATAGATGTATAAGGTTTGTTTTTCCCTTGTGCACGATAATCAAATGTACCGCCTGCGTCAAGTCTGATGATTTTGCCGTCAGCTGTTTTTAGCATATTGTCGTTGTTCATACCGACAACATCCCAGTTTGCTAACAATACGTCCATACCAAAGCCATCGTTAGCTTTAGATGTAGCTTGGGTTACACTCGTCAAATCAGGCATGTATTTGCTCAAAGTTCCAACTGTGCCATCAGGAGCATTGAAAGAACTCATTTCTGGAGTACCTAAACCAGCCATTTCGTACAATTTGTTAGCCAAAAGCTCGGTTTTGCCTTGAGCTCCGCCAAATTTCGCATAGAACAATTCACCGGTTTGTTTGTTGATTACGTAGTAACCTTTGTTTGAACCGCCTTGTGTACCGTGAAGAATTTCGAACGGTACATTTTTACCGTTAATATTAAATGTCTCAGATGTAATATGAGTTGCCTTTTTCTTAATTTGTTCAATTTTTTTAGCTATTACAGGGTCTGAGTTGTGAGCTGTTGGAATATCTTTCATAACGGCAGCATCTTTGTGTACTTCAATTACAAATTCACCGTGTTTTTTAGTAATAATTACGTGGTGAGAGCCAACGCCATCAGCATATTTGCCGATTTGATATTTTACATCAGGATAATTCCCATGTGGATCTGTACAACCAATAGCAAAGCTTTCACCCTCTTTTAAATCATTCATCAATTGTTTTAGCTTAGGGTCATTCATATCAAGTTCAACACCTTGACCTAAAATCAATTTGTCGATTTTATTTTTGTCCAAATAGTATTGTTGATATTTTTTCATTTGACCGATTGGTAATTCTTCGCCCAAAACATCAGGTGTAATTTTACCTGAGATTTTGTCCATTTTTTCTTGGAATTTAGCATTAAACTCCGTTTGAGAAAGCTTTTTACCAGGTTCTAAGATTTCTAAGTGGAATGTATCGCTAACACTTTCCAAATCCGCTTTAGCCATAATTTGAGCAAGAGTCAAATCATCGCCAAACATTTTTACGACTTGGTCAGCATTTATGTTACCTTTGTTAAAATCTTTGAACCAGTGGTGATTTTCTATTAAGTTTAAGATTTTATTTTTTGTTTCAGATGAATAGTTGAATCTATCCAAAATGCTTGCGGCATACTGTTTACTAAGTGCGGCATGACCGGTATCTGATACAGAAACACCTTTGTATTGTTTCCCCATGTCGTGGAGTAAGATACTCATTTTTAAGATTTCTTTTTGTTCATCTGAAATATTTGCATCAGCTGCGTATTTTAAAGCTTTTTGCAAGTTTTGAATAGTATGAGAATCTAAGCTGTATGCATGAATACCATTTTGCTTTTTGCCAATCATAAATGTAAATTCAGGTACATCTTTGATAAAGTTTTCTAATTCTGCTTTCAAAGCTGGGTCTGAAATTTGCAAAGAGTTTTGTTTTGCATATTTATTCAAAATATTCAAAATCTTTTCTTCATTAGGTGTGCTTGGAATTTGAGAAAGTTTTGGAATATCTGATAATTCATCCCCAATAGTATGAATATTGAATTTGTTCATAATAGCTGAACGTTCAGAATATGGAAGAGCCATTAGAGACTCTTTCAAATCTTTCAACATTTCATCATGAGAATATTTTAATGGCAAACCTTTTTTACCATATTTTTTCATGTTCAAATTTTCTAATGCATTGTCTAGTGCTGTGCTTGTTACAAGATTAGATAAAGGTTTATGCGGAGTTGGTTTTGCTGTTCCTTTTAATGCAGATGCTTTATCTTGCAAAGCTTGGAACAATGAACCATCAGCTGAACCGTATTGAGAGTTGTACATGTTGTATTCATCTTTCAATTTGTTTAATTTATTGATATCTGTACACTCTTCAATTTGAGCTTTTAAATTTTCTGAAAATTTTGCTGCATCCGGAATTTTAGCATTAGCCGGATATTCAGAAAGTGACATATACCTTTCTGTGATTACAGAACCGTCTTTTGCAGAAGTAATAGTTTCTATACCTGTTTCATAGTTTTTAGTTACATTAGTATCAACTTTTGATTCAACTTGTCTGATAATTTGTTGTTTTTTGTTTACCAAAGTGTATCCAGATGGAACATCACCTGCGTTGTGGTAATCGAAAGCTTTGATTGTACCTGCATTGTAATCTTTTATAGATATGATTTTGCCATCAGCATCTACAAAAATCTTTTTATCATCTTTTGTCAAATATGACTTTTTACCTTTTGGGAAATCGGTTTCGCTGACAACTTCAAATTTCAAATCTTCTCCATTTAATCCGTTGAAATTTTTTTCTTGCGGATGTTGGAGTGAAGGTTTGCCATCAGATACCGGAGGTTTTGTACTTGTTCCAGCTTCTTTAAATTTGTCAGCTTCTTCTGTAGTTATTGTTTTACCCTTGTTTTTTAAATCATTATCATCAATAGGTTTGCTTTTCAAATCATCAGGAACTTTTTTAGAACCATCTTCTACTGATGGTTTGGTATCTGTCTCAGGTTTAATTGCACCTTGATGTTCGGTTTCTATTTCAGGTTTTGGAGATGATGGGTCTATTTCCGGTTTTGGGGTTGGAGTATCAACTTTAGGGCCTTTGTGCATTTTTACGTGAGAAATTCTTGACATTAACAAGCCACTTGCAAAGTCTATAAATGCATCATTTTTGCCATAATCGTCTCCGGCAAGTTTTGTTACACCATAAGAACCTGCACAATTGATAATTTCTTCTGCAACTTCTGTTGCCAAAGCTTTATTAGTTATACCAAAGGCTTGCATTAATTTTGGCGCTAGGATACTTGAAGATGCACCAACACCAGCAAATGACATATTCATCAAAGTTTTTCTCATTGTTTCTTTGACGTCTTTTTTGTTTGACAAATTAACCGTTGCTGTTGCAACACCTGCTGTTGCCATTTGAGTGATGATTTTTGCTTTTTTAGTTGCATTCATTGCTGTGGATACTGTTTTCAATGCTTTTGAAGCTTTTGCTGCGTAAGTCGCGATTTTTACACCACGAGCACCCCATTTAGCAGCACTAACCGCAAGTTTCGCAGCTGCCATTTGACCAAGTCCAGGAACAAATTGCAATGCTATAGTACCAGCGATTTCAAATGCTGCGGATGTAACCATCTCGGTCATTTGTTGGTTTTCGTTGAATTTAATAACATCTTTTACGATATCGTTTGTTCCGTAAGCACTTTTGGTCAACAAATCAACATCTTTGCCCATTTGTTCTAAAGTTTTACCTTTAGATAATTTTTGAAATTCTTTTAAATACTGTTGTTTGGATTCTTGAATAAATGAACCTAAAATATATTTTTTATCTGCTTGAGAGTTAGAATCCATACCTCTGCTTTGTGCGTAAGATTTAATTAATGTATCAATATCAGAATCAGAGTATTTGAAAGATTTTTTTAATTCGTTACGCAAAGATTGGTAATCCATATTCTTAGCTTTTGATTCTAACCCTGCAAATGCTTTGTATGAAGCATTAAATGCAGCTGCAGATTCATAATTTGCTCGAGCAGTTTGGCGAGCTTGAATCATTTTTGGATTAAAATCAATTCCGAAAGTTTGTTTGTATAATTTTTTGAAAGTTGCTTCATCATTTTTATTTGCGGCTGCTACGAGTTTTTTTACATCAGCTGCGTGTTTGCCAAGTTTTTTGTCCATGTCGGCAATGGTTGTGCATCCAAACAATCCACATACCCAATCACCTGTTTTAGCAACCCAGCCTTCTTTATCTCTGGCGTCTTTATATTGTTTTTGAACATTTTTATCTAGTGCAACCAAACCATCTTCACCGTTCAAGAAAGATTTCATTGCTGCTCTTGTAGAAATAGAACTTTGACCTTTTGTAACTTTAGCTGCCGCTGTTGCGCCACGTAAAAAGTCTACGACTTTGTCCATTTCTTTTGTATCAATACGACCAATTTTGTCAAATTCGTGCTGCATACTGGTTGAAAATTTCTTTCTTGCATTTTTTAAATCAGCTTGAGAAACACCTGCTTCTTTTGCGGCTTGTTCAAGTGAATTATAAATGTGATTTAAGGCTTTTTGTCTGTTCGTAGCAGATGCTCCAACTTCTGAACAAATTGTATCAAGTAAAGATGAATCACCGGAGTGTTTTTCTATGACTTTGTCATAGTTATCAAGGACAGCCACAATATTATTTTTATTAACCTTTTTCATTTCATTCCAAAATTCAGGTTTGTTAATCGCTGCAGCATTGTCATCACAAATTTTATATAAATTATTTGCGATACCTTTTGCAGTTTTGTTGTTGCGCATATTTCTGTTGATTTCGGTTACTTCTTTTTCTCTTCTGACAACTCTGTTATATGTTTCTTCAGAACAAGGAACGGTAATTCTTTTACCTTGAATTTGACCGTCTTTTAAGTTTGGATTTAATTTCTTTATTTGCGCAATCTTATCTTCTAATTGCTTTTTAGTAGGATTTTTAACTCCTTGGCTGGCTAGATTTTGCTTAGCAACTTCTGTGAAATTCTTTTGTTTGCAGGTGAAACTGATAGCTCTAGGTGTTGAGGCTTTTCTCTTTTGTTCAGCCTCATGAGCTTTTGCTTCTTGAGCTTTTTCTTTGGCTCTTGCCGCACGTTCTTGTTGCTTTTTGCGAATTTCCGCCATGGCTTCTTTGTAGTCAGCAATTGCATCGGCACTACTTTTGCGGTTGGTTAAGTTTTTATCATCGGCTTCCAATTCTTTAGGAATCAAAACTGTATCGCCTACTCGGAAGAATTTTGTAGTCCCTTTTCTGTGAACTTTGCCGTTAGGTTCATTCACTTCAATGATGTCACCCTGTTTAATTTTAAAGATTTTAGCAAGATGTGCGATACTTTCACCATTTTGTACAATTACTTTTGTATTGCCATTACCATCGTATTCGGCAACATAAGTTTTACCATCAATTGTCTTTTCTTGTTTAATACGTTTGCCGGCAGAATTTACTGTTGTTTTAGTAACATTGCCGTTAGCATCTGTAACTGTTTCTACTGTAGAATCTTCCAATTTTTCTACTGAGGTTTGGGTTTCAACTTTGCCGTTGCGTCTTACTCTTTTTGTAGTTACATTGCCATTTTGTTCTGTTTCATTAACAGTACCTTCTTTTTCATCATATTCATAATCTGTTGTAGCTTTGTTTTGAGTATTTTCACGTTTTACAAGCTTTTCGCCTTTATCAGAAATTTCATAGTACAAAGTTTCAGTTTGAGTTTTAACGGTCTTTTTCTGAGGTTTGCCGTCTGTAAAAGTTGTAGTAACAGCATTACCGTTTTGGTCAAAATATTCTTCTTTTTGGATGGTATTATCCATTGAATAAGTAGAAGTTTTGTTATCTTTGATTATTATTTTTTTATTTGTATCAGGATATATTTTTTCAACAGAACCGTCTTTATATTCCGTAGTAATTACTTGTTGACCGTTCTCTTTTGTAGTTGTAGAGTTTTGTATATTTTTGCTGTTATTACTTAGTGCATTGATAAATTTGAACAAATCTTCGTTAGTAACATTTTTATCTTTTTTATCGCTAAATAATTTTTTTAAGAATTTTTCAGCTTCATTTTTAGAAAGGTTACTGTTTTTTGCTGCCTCTTGTAATGAGGTTTTCAATTTTGAAATCTCTTTTTCATCTAGAACATGGTTCCCATCATCTAGTGCATCAAAAATTGCAAGTAAAGCTTTATCTTTAATTTGTTCGCGCTTTAGTCCGCCTTTGATTTTGTTCAAATCAGCTTGACCAAGTTTACCTTTGTTCAAATTCAAATTGACATTATCTGCGCACATTGTAACTTTTCCTTTACTTTCTTCTTTTACACTTACATGTCAATACGGATAATTTTCAAATTCCTTTAATAATACGAGTCTTTTTGTTACATTAGTTTACAACGGTTGATTTAAGGATATAATTAAATTATGGCTAGAGTAAAATCAAAATGGATATGTCAACAATGCGGTTATGAAACAGCAGGGTATTTGGGAAAATGTCCTGAATGTGGTTCGTGGGGAAGTTTTACGGAAGAGGTTCAAAGTAATTTAAAACCTCAAAATATCTCACCGCAAGGAATTGCAAATGATACAAAACCTTCTTTAATTAATGATATACATATTGGAGAAGAGGTTAGAATAAGTACAAATATTTCTGAATTTGACAGAATACTAGGAGGTGGACTTGTTCAAGGTTCGCTAGTGTTGATTGCAGGTGATCCTGGTATCGGTAAATCAACGATTCTGCTCCAAACAAGTGGAGAATTGTGCAAAAACGGCCAAAAAATTCTTTATGTTTCCGCAGAAGAATCCGCAAGCCAATTGAAACTTCGTGCCAACAGATTAGGAATAAAAGCTGAAAATCTTTATATTTATCCGCAAACAAATTTGGAAAGTATAAGAGCGCAAATTGATGAACTTCAACCTGATATGGTTGTGATAGATAGTATTCAGGCGATTTACTCTCAAACTATTTCAAGTTCTGCAGGAAGTGTGTCGCAAATTCGAGAATGTTGTAATATTTTGATGCAAATTGCCAAAAATCGAGGAATTACAACTATTGTAATTGGTCATGTCACAAAAGATGGAAATATAGCAGGACCAAAGATTTTAGAACACATGGTTGATACTGTTATTTCATTTGAAGGTGACAAATATAAGTCTTACAGGATGTTACGTTCAATGAAAAATCGTTTTGGCAACACTTCAGAAGTTGGAATTTTTGAAATGCAAACTCAAGGACTTGTGGAAGTGAAAAATCCAAACGAATTATTTTTAAATGAACGTTCTCAAGATGCAATTCCCGGAAGTGCAATCATTGTAACAAACGAAGGTACGCGACCTCTTTTGGTTGAGATTCAGGCACTTGTTGGTACAACTCCGTATCCTACTCCGCGTCGAGTGACAAATGGTGTCGATAACAGCAGATTATTACAAATTTTGGCTGTTTTGGAAAAAAGAGTTGGGTTAAATCTTTCAAAGCAAGATGTTTATGTAAATGTTATGGGTGGAATTGAGATTGATGAGCCGAGTGCCGATTTAGGTATTGCAATTGCAATTGCAACATGTGCACGAGATGTTGTGGTTGACCCACAAACTGTAATTATTGGCGAAATTGGCTTATCAGGAGAAATTCATCCGGTAAGTAATATTGAAAAACGTTTAAATGAAGCTGTTACATCAGGATTCAAAAAAGCGATTATTCCTTATGCGAATAGAAATATTATCAATGACAAGATTAATATTGTCCCTGTAAAAAGGCTGATTGATGCAATTACTGCTTGTATTTCTCCGAATTAAATTGGTGTAGCAAGATTTGTGTCTGTTTCCTAGATTTTTAGTCATTATGAAAGGATTTCGAACTAAATTTTCCTCTTCTTATAGTTATATTGTACACTTTGGTTCAGGTGGAATGCCCCCCTATGTGTTTAATGTCTCGGATAGGCTTTTGTGCTATTCTGTTTTGTAGATATCAAACTAGATAGGAGCGCCAAACAAATGTCTTTAGAAGAAGAATTAGGAAAATATTTGATAGAACACAAATTAACAATTGCAACTGCAGAGTCTTGTACGGGGGGCTTGTTGAGTTCCAAGTTGACGGATGTATCAGGAAGTTCAGAGTATGTAAAATTGAATTTTGTAACTTATGCAAATGAGGCGAAACACAAAGTGTTGGGTGTAAGTTGGGATATATTAAATAATTTTGGTGCGGTTAGTGAGCAGTGCGCACAAGCTATGGCAGAAGGTTTGGAAAATGTCACAGGTTGTGATATTGCTCTTTGTACCACAGGTATTGCAGGTCCAACCGGTGGAACAAAAGAAAAACCGGTTGGTTTGGTTTATATATCAATAAGGTATAATGGAATTACCAGTATTAAAGAAATAAAACTTTCACCGAATATTCCACGAAAAGAAATGAAAGAGCAATTTGCCAATCAAGCACTGAAACTTGCACTTGATACCTTGACAAAAGATAGAATATAAATATATTTTTACATTATAAAATTTCGACTAAAAAATGGGGCTTAAAGTCTGTAAATTATTTACATTTTTCAGTAACGAAAACTTCTGCTAGTTTCCCACCACGGTTACTTTTAAACCTAATTTCACGACGTTCAGGCTCTTTTGGTTTAAAATCTTCTTTTTGATATTCAAACAAAAATTTCATAAATTCTTTACTGTACATAACACTCCTTCACGCAGTAAACTGCTTGAAACTTCACACACATATATAAACAAATAAAATACAAAAATTTTGCTTATTTTGCAATAGTTTGCAATAATTTGTTACAATATTAGTAGTTCAAATATTAGCCTGTCGAATAGTTACTTTCGCTAATGTTTTAAACCTCCTGAAAAGTACATAATCTGGTATAAGTTTGTTTTTTAAATAAAACTTTTGTTTATTTTAAACAAAACTCACACAAACAAGGAGGTAAAAATGTCAATTAAAAAACTAACTCTGGCAGCTGCTATTACGCTTGGAATAGCAACGTGTTCCTTGACTCCAGTAATGGCAGCTTGCCCATGTAAAACACCTGCACCTGCCGAACAATTACCGGTAGTAACAGGTCCTGCATGTCCTGTGGAACAAGCCCAACCACAAACTTGTACAAAGTGTAAAAAAGCTTTGCCTGAATGTGGCTGCAAAAAGCAAGAAGCACCTTGCAAGAAAAAAGACCCATGTCCAACAAAGAAAAAAGATTGTGGATGCCCTGATGAAATAAGTTGTGACAAACCTGCAGTTCCATCTACAGCATTGTGTCCGCAAACAGGAAAACCTGACAAAGCTGAAATGAAACAAGTTTATGGTTATCCGCAAGCGGTATACGGTACAAATAATTACGTTGGAGAACCTGCAAATTCTATCTTTTCAACAGAAAAACAATTGAAAGGCTGTCCTGCAAGTAGAATGTCTTCAAATATCAGTGGAGCAACAGTTGCAACTGACGGACAAGTTACAGGTGCGGCTGCCCAAATGCCATGCTTGAATGAAGAGCCTAACAAATACAATGGTATAACAATTGACAGAAATGAACGTAAAATGGATGGCAATGCCTGCCCTATAGACATTCAATCTGCAAATTCAATTAATGCGGTTAAAAAGACCTTAATTCCTTATGAGATTCCGCAACAAATTCAAAATATCACAGGTGCAGCAGCTCCATTAGGTGGTTGCATGTTCCCTGATGTTCCTAATAGTCATTGGGCTGCGTGTGATATTGACAAATTAGCAACAAATGATGTGGTGGTAGGTTATCCTGACGGATTTTTTAAGCCAAACCGAAACATCTCTCGTGCTGAATTTGCAACAATGCTTGTTAAAGGTTTCAATATGAACTGCGATATGGATAGACAAACAATGTTTAAGGATGTTCCACGTAGCAACTGGGCAAATGCTGCAATTGCAAAAGCTGTTGACGAAAATCTGTTGAAAGGATATCCAAACAAAACATTCAAACCGAAAGCAAATGTTTCTCGTGTAGAAGCCTTGACATCAATTGCAAAAGGTATGAATTGTGACATTGATAAATGTAAAGCGGATGAAATTTTGAGCAAATATGCTGACGGAAACAAAGTGCCAGAATGGGCAAGAATTCCTGTAGCAAAATCTTTGCAAAACGGTGCATTAAAAGATTCGCCAACCCCAAATATGATTATGCCAAACAAAGATGCCTCTCGTGCCGATATTGCGTCAATGATGCAAACTGTTCGCGTAGCTCTTGGTTATGATACAAATCCAAAAACAGCAAACAATATTTGTCCGGCTTGTCCTATTGAGAAAAATGCGTTGATTGAACATGAAGAAATCGTAAAAATACCAACATTGAAACTTTCAATGATTGACCAATTAACAGCAAAATCTTCTCACGTAGGTCAATACTTTAGAGCAAACACTCTTGAAGATATTACTATCAACGGTGTAACTTATCCTTGCGGTTCAACCGTTACCGGTCAAGTTGTTGAAGTAATAAGACCTTCAGGATGCGAAAAAGGTGCATTGAAACTTGCATTCACAGAAATAAAAAACGGTGATTGCAAAACTAAATTACCAAAACAAATCTTGCAGGCTCAGGTAAATAAATCTAAAAATGTAAATCCTGTAGCAAGGGTTGTTGAAATGCCATTTACTTGGGCTGGTTCATTGGTTGGTGTAGTCGGCAGAACCGCAGGCGGTATTATCACAAATGTTGGTAACGCTGTTGAAAATGTTTCAAATGATGCAGGTTATATGCTAGGTCATGCTTTCCAAGGACAATTCGGAGCAGCTGCAAGAAGCTTGGGTGATGGTTTATTTGAAACCGTTAAAGCTCCTATTGACGTGACAAGAACAGCTCTATCAGGTACTATGGGCTTGTTCCAAACTACAGGTGATGAATTTGCTTACCTTGTTGACCCTCGCGGATACAAAATATCTGCAGTAAATCCAAGAGAACACATTACTATTGCGTTTGGTTGTAACGAATAACCGACACTTAGTTTTATCTTCATCACTCAAAAGCTCGACACTTGTATTGTTTACAGGTGTCGGGTTTTATTATTACTAACTCAAAAGATTTTTTATGTAATACATAACTCCTGTAGACCATTCTTTGGCAGCAGACTTGGCGCAGTATTTACCGGAGTATGCTAATTCTTCAACAGTATTGATATCAGATTCATGGTGATGTTTAGAAACAATTTGTGCCATTTCTTCAATACAACTATCAACACATTTGAATTTCTTTAAAGCCTTTGCTCCCATTACACCGCCAACATTGCGTTTTAATTTAGCTGCCTCGGATGTTCCTCTTGCTGATTCATGCATTGCAATTGCCATCAAAACAGCAGGATTTACGTTGTATTCTTTTGCTTTTTTTAAGAATACTTTTGCTTTGCCGTTTAACGGGTTTTTCTTTTTTTCGTTATCTAAAAGTAATTCATTAAAAGATGATGTTAAACTGTCGTCATAATTTTCTATCGCGCCCATAAGTTTTGCAGTTCGTGCAGACTTTGGAACAGTTGGATGTACAACTTTTTGAGCAACAGCTTTTACTTTTTTAGTCGCAGATTTTGGAACTTTGCGAACAAAAGTATCTCCACTATTCACAATTGGTTCAGCGTGCTCTGTTGCCATTTTTACTAATCTTGTACTTATTTGTGGAACTAGTGTCGTTGCAGCTAGTAGTACTGTTACAGCTTTATTTGTTTCTTTTTTGGGTAATGGCATTGCATATTTGGAAGTTTGATGTACAGCCTGTTTTACTGCATGTTTAACAACATTTTTGACTGCGTGTTTGCCATTTTTCACAATAGAAACAGCGGTAGTCACCGCTTGATTATGTTTTATTGGGGGTATTCGCATAATTATTATCCTTTTTGCACAGATATTTTATCATAAATAAAGTCGTGAATAAAATTTTTTGCCAATATTTAAAAAATTTAATAATAAAAATTTGAAAATTGATTAATCACCACAATGTCGAATGAAAATTCCTTCTTTAGTTGTTTTAATAATTGTGAAACAAAAACAGGAGGAATTTTTATGTTTTACAATGTTTTAAAAACCAAAGAGCTTGTTCACTTAGATAATGAACCATTTAAAAGAGAAACTCTTATGGAACATAACACGAGTAGTTTGAATATTGTTGCCATAAAGAAAAATGAAATTATTGATACACATACGTCTATTGAAGATGCGGCAGTGTATGTTCTTGATGGTGAAATAGAGTTACATTTCGATGCAGAAAAATTTACTCTAGATAAAGGTGAAATGATTATGTTTAAAAAAGATACAGAGCATAAAGTATTTGCCAAAAAGGATTCAAAGTTTTTAGTCGTGAAAATTTAGTGTAGTTCGTTTGGTCATATCGAGTTGGCGAAGGCTTTAATGTCTTCGCCAACTTTTAAGTCAATAAAAAAGGAACCAATTAAGGTTCCGTTTAGTAGGTTAGTTAGTAGTAGGGGAAAAAGGAGGAAAATTAGTTTTGTTTAAT
>ERZ1023701.291-NODE-291-length-17458-cov-68.718899_pt1 | contig 17458 bp, 20 predicted proteins | sample MGYA00380350_ERZ1023701 | MGnify/ENA primary metagenome ERZ1023701 (study PRJEB33179, sample SAMN07449025) | human gut metagenome | biome: Human-gut; feature: Human associated habitat; material: Faeces | host: Homo sapiens | place: India:Kasaragod | collected... | reverse complement strand
ATTTTGACGAGAACATCAACGAGATGGTGAACAGGTTTTATCCTACGAGTAGTTTCATCGATTACAAGGCAGATGTGGAATCACCGTTGCCTATGATTTATCAGAGCGGTTATCTCACCATTAAAGACTGGAATATGGATACCGATTCCTATCTCCTGGATTTCCCGAATGATGAAGTGCGAAGCGGATTCTTGACGTTGGTAGCTTCCAGTTATCTGAAGCCATCGAAGTCAACGGATGCCTGGGTCATTCAGGTAGTAGACGTGATGTCGAAGGGAGATTGCCATCAGTTGGAGAATCTGATGACTTCCTTCTTTGCCAGCATTCCTTATAACCAGCGTCGTAAGGACGATGAGCGTGAGAAAGAGCGTTACTTCCAATATACCTTCTATCTCGTATTGAGAATGATTAGCTGTTTCACGGTCTTCATCGAAAAGCAGCAAAGCGAAGGTAGGGTAGATTGCGTGGTTGAGACCCAGAATTATATCTACATCTTCGAGTTCAAGCGTGATGGTTCGGCAGAGGAAGCCCTGAAGCAGATAGAGGATATGGGCTATGCCAGGGAATATGCGGCAGATGGCAGAAAGATTTATCAGATAGGCTGCAACTTCTCGTCGAAGACGGGAACCATTGATGGGTGGAAAATGAAGTAGATAATTTGCAAGAATTACCCGTAGATGTAGTGATGTGGCTTTGTTAAGAATGAATCTTCTTTACATTAGCTTGCCTGAGATTCTCGTATTTCCAGACGCTTATTATTTCTTTGAGAATATCGTAAATATGAAGAGAAATAGGATCTTATTGATAATCAGATGCTTGCGATTTCTTGACAAGATGGTGGCGATGAGGAAAATCTATAGTTGTACGATTATAACCCCTATAGTCGTACAACCATAACTCTACAGTTGTACAACCATAGCATGTATAGTCGTACAACTGTAACTTTATAGTCGTACAACTATAGGTCTTATTCTTAATAGAGAGCAGAAAACGGGGATTTCCAGCCTTTCAAATCCCTCGTTTTTGTCGCTAGATTCCAAACTTGTAAGTATATGAATTTTGAGTATAAATATTGACGGGAGGTTGGGTATTCTCCTTTCACACTTAATAAGTTGATTAGCTGAGATGAAGATTAGGTTGTGAAAGGAGAATAGAAACAAGGAAACCAAGCGTAAGGTCTAGCATCCGTTTTGTCATTTGGTACATTCAGAATGGCATTTCATACAAGACAAGTTTGGATATTTGGCGGATAAAAATAATCTTCTTACTTTTGCACTCGTAATCGGGAAGCGATGGAAAAGAAAGAATCGTGGAACGAGGAACATGAAGTATAACCCTTTTAATATATAATAAGGTATGAAGAAGGTAATCCTTTGGATAGTTTGTTGAGAACACATGCACTCGTTAGCAAGGTGGTTAGAAACCTAGATGGAGAGGTTGTAGCCAATAATTTTGAGTGGAAGGCGAACACGGCGCCTTTCGGTAAAGTGTACTTTAATTTGTAAAGCCGTTTAAGGATATAGGCATTGAGGTTGTCATGGATTGGAAATGTGGAAGCATTATCTTTTTCAGCAGTGGCAAACTTCAATGCCTTTTTGGTGGAAATTTCATAAAAGTAAGCCTGTTGGAAGAAATAATAGAGGAAAAGTTTGGCGGTATCAAAAAGATTTCTTACTTTTGCAATAGAGTTATGAGTGAACGGAAAAGAACGGGCACGATGAAGGCTCTAGTGAATGAGCGTATTGAACGTTATCTTGCGATAGAAATGTGGAAGTTTCAAAGTCTGCTAACGATAAATAGGCAATGATGCTCACGTCTAAGGATTATTGTATCTTTTTCTCTATGGAAGAAGATGTTAATATACTCTATGGCGTGGGCTATTGCATTATTACTTGCTGACGGGTCCTTCCACAACCTCTATCCGGTAATAAGCAATAGTCCCACGCTTTTTCATTGAAAACTTAATGACCGATAGCTACTTCTGGGAACAAGTCAGCGATGTAAATGGTAAATATGGATAGTCAATTTATCGTATTCAATACAAAGACGGAACTCTTAAGATTAGATGTTTCCAAAATTGTTTATTTCGAAGGAGATGGCAATTATACACAGATTGTTACTATTAACAAGCTGAAGGCTGTTGTTTGTCTGAATTTGACTCAGATGGAGAAGTACTTGGCAGAGCATCTTGTAGATTGCAAGAGTATTTTTATGCGAGTGGGTAAGCGCTTTATCATCAACACTGGCTATATCTATCAGGTCAATACGCAAAAGCAACAGTTGATATTATCCGATTATGAGCATTTTGCTTTTGCTTTAGGTATTTCTAAGGAAGCCTTGAAGCAAATGAAGGATTTACTCATAACTAAAAAATAAACTAATCAAGCAAAGAATTTTATGGAATTAATCATTGGACGTGATGCTAGTACATCTCAATTGAGAATAACAATGGGACAACAATCCAAGACTTTTGGGGGTGCTGGAAGTGTTCCTATGACTGTGAGCCGTCAACATTGTAGTTTGACCATTAATCCAGATGGTTCTTATAGAATTACGAATCTAAAACCTCAGAATGTTACTTTTGTCAATGGAGTGGAAATAATGGCAAAGACTATCATGGAAAAGGATAAAATAGAACTTGGTCCAAGCAAATTTTTGGTTAGTTGGGATTGGATAAAGAGTTTTGTTCCTCAAATGGTAGATTTTCGTCCATTGCAGCGTGTTTGGGAAGAATATGATGAACATAAGCTTGACCAGCAGATAGCTGACCGCAAGTTTAATTCTCTTCGTGGCATTACCGGTTTGATTACCATGGGAGCCATCGCTTTGAGTATCATTTTCCCCGAATTTAGAGAAACTCCTCTTTATATAGGTTTGTATCTCTTAGGTATTTTGATTTCCGTAGGCTTTACTGTAAAAGCATATAAGGATTCTTCTAAGGGACCGTTAAGGCAGAAGCAGTTGACAGAAGAGTTTCAGCAGCATTATGTTTGTCCTCATTGTCATCACTTTCTGGGCTTTCTGTCTTATGGAGTTTTAATGCAGAATGAGGCTTGTCCTTATTGCAAGGCTAAAATTAAAAAGTGATTTTGTACAATAGAAGATAGGTTTAGTGTAATGAGCACAGAATTAGCACCTATCTATTTATTATTTCACTATATTTGCACCAGTTATAATTTAAATAAGTATGATTATGGCACAGAATGAAGAAACATTGTATTTCGATAATACACATCCTGAAGTAAGACAGGAAAGTAAAGATAAAACTCAGAACGCTGCTGATAAGGCAACTTGGAAGAAAGTAGCGGTAGGTGGTGCTGCTGGTATTTTGTTAGGTGCAAGTGCTATGTATGCCACAGATGCCTTTGCTGCAAGTACAGAAGAAACTCCCGATACAAAACCGGAAGGGGAGAATCCATCGCAAGATGCTGCTGCAGCTAATGATAATGCCTCTATCAAGGTAGCTGAGAGTCATGATGAGCAGAGCTTTAAGGAGGCATTCGATGCCGCTAGAGCCGAAGTTGGTTCTGGTGGCGCTTTCCATTGGCATGGCAATATCTATAGTACTTATACTGAGGACGAGTGGAACAACATGACAGATACAGAAAAGAACGACTATGCTGAGGCTGTAAAGCCTGAAGTACGTGCTGAAGAAATGAATACTGCTCCTCATCAAACTGAAGATGTTGCTGTGGTATCTCATTCTTCTCATGCAGACCAGGATGTATTTGTTGCTCACAATGATGCAAATTTGCATCAGGCAAGTGATGTGCAGGTGGCTGATGACCAAAATGCAGATGTTCATTTGGTTAATGCGGGTGAAGTTCAGCTTGCTGATGGCTCCATGGCTACAGTGGGTGTCTTCGACGTGGATGGTCAGGAAGTGAGTGTGGTAGATTTTGATCAGGATGGAAATCCTGATGTTGCTATTTGTGATGCCAATGGCAATGGAAGTATTGACGTTGGTGAAGCAATTGATTTGCATACAGGACAATTGATAACTCCAAGTGGTAGTGATTTCGCTGATACCGGAGTTGATGATTCTGCTGATCCAAATCTCCAAACAGCATCCTTAGAGAATCCTGATGTTGCTCCTGATATGCCAGACTATATGTCTGATGCTGATATTCAGATGGCATAAACATTGATTAAAATAGATGGTAGCAATGGAAATTAAAAGAATCAAATGTCCGAGTTGCGGTGTATTGCTTGACGTGAGAAATTCTCAAAACGAAGCGGTTAAGGTGATTACTTGTCCTCAATGTAAAACTCAGTTGAGAGTGATGTTCTCACAGCAACATGCTGCAACTCCGCAATCTTCTGGGGAAACAGAATATGTTGGTAATAGTAATGGTGAGACTCAGTATGTGAATCGAGATAATGGAGAAACTCGTTACGTGGGGCATTTCTCTTCTCCTTCTCAATCTGATGAAACGATTCTTGCAGGTAAGAAAGAAGAGGTTACTCCTGGTTATTTGCTCTATGGTGGTCAGAAGTATCCGTTGGGGTTCGGCAATAATGTAATAGGCCGCAAGGCTACTACTTCGCAGGCAACTGTACAGATAGCTACTGATGATAGATATATGAGTCGTCAGCATCTTGCCATCCAGGTAATTAAGGCTTCTACAGATAATGTTAGGGTTGTGGTGTCTAACTATCATAATAAAAATGCCAGTTATGTGAATGGACAATTATTGAACGAGGGTGACCAGCTCGTCTTGACAGAAGGAAGTATCATCAAGATGGGTAACACAACCGTTGTTTATCATCAAAAATAAAGCTAACAATGAGAATCAAGATATATCAGCCTTTAGCTATCCATGAGTTGGGTAAGAGGGCGAACCAGGAAGATAGCATCTATCCAATAGAGGGTAAAGCTACGGAGAATGACCGTTTGTTTTTGCTCTGTGATGGTATGGGTGGACATGAGCATGGAGAGGTGGCAAGCCAAAGTATTTGCAAAAGTCTTTCTTCGTTTTTGTTGTTGCATACAGTTGCTTCTGAAGGCTTGGAAGATAAGTTGCTATCTGATGCTTTGGCGTATTCCTACGAAGAACTGGATAAACTGGCTATTGCGGGAGATTCCCGTCAGATGGGAACAACTTTAACTTTGCTGTATTTTCATAGTAATGGATGTACGGCAGCCCACATTGGAGATAGTAGAATATACCATCTCCGCCCATCTTCGCATACCATATTATATAAGAGTCGTGACCATTCCCTGGTGTATGATCTTTATCAGGCAGGTGAGTTGACCTATGAGGAGATGAAGACATTTCCACAGAAAAATGTCATCACCCGTGCGATGATAGCTGGAGACAGAAATCATCCAAAACCTGATGTTATCCATATTTCAGATATTCAGCCAGGTGATTACTTCTACATTTGTTCTGACGGCATGTTGGAACAGATGGAGGATGAGGAGCTGTTGGATGTCTTCTCTGCGAATGTTCGTGATGAAGAGAAGCGACAGATGCTGATTTCAGAAACCTCTGATAATAAAGATAATCATTCTGCTTATATAGTACACATCAAAGAGGTGAGTCATGACGAGGCTGATGTGTGCCTTGTAAATGAAGAGCCTACGGCGAAATGTAATGCTATGAATATCAAGCCTGATGTGGAAGAGGTGACTGCTTCTCCTGATGTTGAAATCGTTAAGCCTGCTGGTACTCCACCGCCTGTTCCTGATAGTGTGATAGTTGAAATGGTGAATAAGCAGAAGAGAAAGAAATCTCTCTTCATTGCCTTTGTTGCCTTAGTGGTATTGGCTGCTGTTGGCATGGCTGGTTATGGCTACTATAGCAAGCATAAAACAGAGGCTGCTTTGCTTGATTCTCTTCTTGAGGATTCTATGGTGACAGTGAAAGAGCAAAAGTTAAAGCCTGATACAACAATACAAGGTTCTATAAACCAAGATACAAAAAAATGAACGAAATAAATAATCAAAATATGCTCCAGGTAGGAACCATCCTACACGGAACTTACAAGATAGAAAGCTACTTAGCATCTGGTGGCTTCGGCAATACCTATTTAGCAAAGAACATCGAGTTTGATGAGACTTATGCCATCAAAGAGTTCTTTGTAAAAGGTGTGTGTCAGCGTGATGGTAATAGTACAACCATTAGCGTAAGCAATGCCGAGAATACCAATAGTTTTGAGCAACAGCGAGAGAAATTTAAGAAAGAAGCTCGCCGTCTTCGTAGTCTCAGTAATCCTCATATCGTCAAGGTCTATGACCTTTTTGAGGAGAATGGTACTGCCTATTATGTAATGGATTATGTGGATGGAGAAAATCTATCTGCACGTTTGAAGCGTACCAATGCACCTTTGGCAGAGTCTGAGGTTCGCAATTACTTGAATCAGATTTTGGATGGTCTTGAGGCAATCCATAACGAAGGTATGTTCCATCTAGACATCAAGCCAGCCAATATTATGGTGGATAGTCATGATGTGGTCAAGTTGATAGACTTTGGTGCAAGTAAGCAGCAGAGTACGGAAGGTGGTGCCACGATGAGCACGGGTATCAGTTATACGAATGGCTATGCCCCTAGTGAGCAAATGGCGCAGAGCTATGATAAGTTCGGACCATGGACAGACTTTTATGCCCTTGGTGCCACTATGTATAAGTTACTTACCAATCAAGACCCACCATCAGTTTCTGACCTTTCTGAAGACGAGACAGAGGACAAGCATCTTGCCCTCCCTATGCCTAATGTCTCTGGGGAAATGAAGAAGTTGGTGGTTTGGATGATGCAAGTGAATAGGTTAAAGAGACCGAAGAATGTGGGGGAGATAAGACGTATCTTGCAACAGTCTTCTGCTGCTACTTCTAACAATGAAGAGACAAAAGCGTTTAGTCCACATCATTCTTATGCAAATTCTGTTGATGATGAAGAAGAAACAGTGTGGGCAAGTAAACATGGAGATGCAAAAGTTGAAGAGAATGAACAACCTCAGAGTAAGATAGAAAAACAAACAAGTGGCGATACTGCTAATAAAAATACGCATTTTGTAGTGGTGTTTATACTTGTGATAGTTGTAGTTTGTGCAATTGCAATTATGACACGAGGATGTGGCGGAAATAGAACTGCTTCTGACATAAATAGTGTTGAAGCATCTGCGGATTCGGATGTTGCATTTCCTGATACGATGACATATGCCGATTCTGGTGCTGATACGTCAGTAATGTATGTGGAAAATAAAGAAGAGACTTTCTTCAATGAAAAGGTAAGATATACAGGTGCTGTAATGTGCTATCCTGATCCTGGATATTTTTATCCACTTGATGAAGCTGGTGAGCTTACCTTTAGTGATGGAAGAATGTATAAGGGCCCTTTTAAGCGTGGGCGGATGGAAGGTGATAATGCTTCTTTTATTTACCCTAATGGGGATACATTTACAGGCTCTTTTTATGACAACCATTTTTCAAAAGGAACATATACCGTAAAGCAGTCTGGAGAACAGTTTGTTGGTACTTTTGATGGAAATGGTCAACCCCAAAAAGGTGCTTGGTATGATAAAGATGGTAACTTTTTACAAAATGTTTAAACTATTGAATAAGTAAATATTAAAGGCAATGAAATTTAAAATTCTTATAATTGTGATGTTGCAACTGTCTTTCATAAATGCTATAGCTCAGCAAAATGCCATAAAGCGGAGTTCTGCAAAAAAAAACAGGATTTATGCAGTTAAGGATAATCTTCCTGGCAATTTCAGACAAAACAAAAGTTTTATATTGAAAATAGTGATATTGGCATTGGAGCAAACAATGGCTTTAAGACTATAAGTAAAAAGTTTTTGTGTTTACAGAGTGGTATCCACCATTGCCATCGTCAGTAATAGTAATAAATATCTATAATGGAAATTAAAATATAGTAAAACAATTATGTATAAAATAAATATGAGAAAAATATTAACTGTTTTGTTGCTTGTCTTTTGTTTTTTGAGTGTAAATGCTCAAAAAAAGGTTGTGCAAAGAAGTAGAAAGTGTGTGTCTTCGGCCAAAGTTGTTCCGTCTCAAAAAGCAAAAGCTATTCATAAGAAGGCAAAAACTATTCATAATAAGGAAAGTCATGAGGATAAAACAAATGCTATAAATGGAACCTCTTATAGTAGTCAAACTCCACAAGCATACCAGCAACCTGTTATACCTCAATATTCTTTTGGAATTTATAAAATCAATAAGAAATTATACATTCAGAATTTGAAAGACAATGTTTCAGCTTTTATAGAATATAAACGAAATTATTATGGGTGGACAATCATGCAGGTTCGTGAGTTTTATGAAGCTTTTAATGATTTTATATCAGCAATGGAGGAAGATGGAAGATTGAGTACGGATGAATTTGGAACGATATCAGACACAAAAGGTTTGTTGTCAAACACAGACAAATATGACTATTGGTATGATAAGCATGGTAATTGTATTACTAATGATCGGTATAATTCATTAAAGGACAAAAAGAAAAAGAAATATGAGCAATTTGAGGCAAACCAACAAGTTGCGTCTTTTGCTAAAGAAATAGGAAAAGGGCTGATTGAGGCTTTGAGGAAAGAACATAAATTATAATGTTTAAATAATGTAGAAATGAATGAACAAGAATTAAAGGAGAAGATAAAATCTCTTTACGAAGAATTGATAGAAGAAAAAAAAGGTTTCTATCTGCCTGGATCGGGGTATAGAACCAAAGAACCACCTTCTGGTTTGCGGTATGCAGAGAAGGCGTTAGAATTACTGGACGTTGCAAAGAAACTGGCTAGTATTGATCCGGCTAAGTATAATACGTTGGAATTGCAAATAACAATTAATAAAGATGTTGAGAATGTGAGAGGTTATTTTTATAAATATGACAAAAGCTGTAAACCTACATCAAAAAGTATTGCTGAAATACAACAAATGATGTCTGATGCAACAAGTCAAATTTATCGAGACTTTGTTTGTAAGGTTGATGATGATAAGGTATAAAGCAAATTTATTAGTGTCCACTAAAAACGATTAACAATCGTTGTAAGTGGTTGATATATGAAAAAATACGAGCAAAAATTGACTCTATGGGTTAGAAATGACTATCTTTGCAGAAAATTACAATCTGTAAATTAGTTTAGACTCATGAGTCAAGGTAAGTATATATTCAGTCAAATATGTGATACTTTGATTTGTAGTTTTAAAATTTAAGATGGAAAAAGATAAAGTTCAAGAATACGTTGAGGGTAAAGTAACCGATGCGTTAAACAAAGTTGTTGCTGATGCTTATCTAGCGGGTTACAATGCTGGCTATCAAGATGGTTATAATAAGGTTGTCAAAGATTCTGTTTCGGAAGGTTCGGAGTTTGTCGACTTGGGACTTCCAAGTGGAACATTATGGTCTTCAGACTATGTAAAAGATGGCGATGAAGTGTCATTCTTGCCATATCCTGAAGCCCTAAAATATAATATACCAACAGAAGAACAAGTTGATGAACTTCAAAAGTTTTGTGAAATCAGTAGAAAAAGTGATGGTAGTAATACCGCCTACATTGTACTTGGACCTAATGGCAATGCTATTACGTTTAAGGGATATGGTTATATGCATCTTAAAGATTTTGAAGACTCTTTTGATGCGTATTTTTGGCAAGTATATGAAAGTGATAATCCCAAAGAGATACAAGTACCTGATTTCTATAACGAGGAAGGCATATATAAGGCCACTCTTTTTGGAGGATACGGAATACCTGTTAGAACTGTAAAAGCTAAATAGTGCTGAGGTTATGAATCAACTAAACGATAATGCCATTCTCTGCAATGGCAAATACAAAATTGAGCGAGTGCTCGGTCAAGGTGGTTTCGGAATCACCTATTTGGCTAAGCAGAAGGTTTCTGTAGCAGGTGCCTTGGGTACGATTGATGCAGAAATCGAAGTGACAATCAAAGAATTCTTTATGAAGGAACTCTGTAATCGTGATGAAGCATCATCTATGGTGACAGTTCCTTCTACAGGAAGTGCAGATTTGGTGGAGAAGTTCCGCCAAAAGTTTATCAAGGAAGCGAAGAATATCTCTAAGTTGACTCATCCTCATATTATTAAGGTGTTGGATGTGTTTGAGGAGAATGGTACCGCCTACTATGTCATGGAGTACATTGATGGTGGCTCTTTGTCGGATTTGATAGAGAAGAAAGGTTCTTTATCGGAAGAGGAAACCTTGAAATATACGAGACAGATAGCATCTGCCTTGCAGTATATCCATGCTCATAACATGAACCACTTGGATGTGAAGCCTGGCAATGTCTTGTTGCGACAGAATGGGGATGTAGTCTTGATAGACTTTGGTATGTCAAAAAACTATGATGTAGCTGGTGAACAGACTACGAGTAGTCCTGTTGGAGTGAGTGTAGGCTATGCACCTATTGAGCAATCTCGTGTGGGAGGATTGGAAATGTTCTCTCCGGAAACAGACATATATTCTTTGGGAGCTACAATGTTCAAGATGTTGACAGGTCAAACTCCTCCTGAGGCAACTGCAGTCTTTGATGAAGGCTTGCCAGAGTTGCCCAGTTGGGTTAGTGAGAAAACTAAGCAGATAATAAAGACATCTATGCAACCGAGAAAGCAAGAACGCTATCAAAACATAGGTGACTTTATAAAAATGTTAGATATGGAGCAACCTTATGTTTCTTCTGTTCATATGGAGAATAAAATAGATACAGCAAGTGAGGAAACTGTACTTAGGGCATCTGTGGAAAATTTAGGACCTTATTTTAGAGATGAAAATAAGCAGCAACCTAAAGCTTCTTCATTAGGGAATCATTTGTATAATAATATTCCTAAGCGTAAGATTAGCAATAAAAAGCTATCTGATAAATGGAATGAACTTAATAATGATTGTCTGGATCATTTTTTGCGGAAATGTCGCTATTTTACATTCCCTTTAGGGCTGTTCTTTGGAGCATCTATGGGATTATGTTGTTCGGAGAGTTCATCTTTATTTGATACGATTATGGTGACAGCCTTTTTCGTTATAGTATGGGGACATTTTATTGGTTTTATGCTGCCTTGGTTTTTGTATTGGTTTACTAAAGGATATTTTGTAAAACAAAGACTACAGAAAGTGATAGCGGAAGAGTACTCTTGGTTACAAGATTATCATCAAAGTCAAATAGAGCAGCAAAAAGCAAAAAAATGGAATAATTGGGTTTTAAACTGTTTGTATTTTATCTGGCCAATAATGTTATTTCTTTCAAATATTTTTCTTCAAAGCATATCTAATGGTACTTTTTGGAAGGATTCGGTTGTCATCTCAATATGGGGACTTTTAGTGATTTCGTTCGTTGTAGCTTGGATTGTTTCAATGATATTTGCTGTAATATTAAAACTCATAAGATTATAGATGATGCACTATGGAACGATTTTTTGCAGTGATAGTTATTATATGGATATATTTCTCATCTTTAGCGGCAAAGACCTATATTGTTAGCGTTGGCATTGCTGACTATCCGGACCGTCAGAACGACCTTCGGGTAAGTGCGAATGATGCCAAGACCATATCGGGTATCTTTACCAAGAATGGTAATGCTACGGTTGATTGTTTTGTCAATTCAGACGTTACGATCAAAAAGGTATGTACGGCAATGCGTGATACATTTGCCAAGGCTTCGCCATCAGATGCTATTATCCTATACTTTAGTGGTCATGGTGTGCCTGGTGGATTGGTGTGTTACGATGGAGTTTTGTATTACTCTTCCGTATTGAGTATTATGAGACAGAGTAAAGCTCAGCAGAAAATGATATTCATGGATGCTTGTTTTGCAGGGAAAATGAGAAATACGAATAAGAGGAATACTAACTATTCCAAAGAGAATGTGATGTTCTTCCTCTCTTCTCGTTCAACGGAGAAATCCTTAGAAACTCCAAGACAGACAGGTTTCAATAACAGCCTGTTTACTGTGTTTTTGGAACGTGGCTTGCGAGGTGGTGCTGATACAAACAAGGATAGAGTTATCACGGCTAAGGAAATTTATAACTTCGTACATCAGGGAGTAGTAGAAGCATCAAGGAATCGTCAGCATCCCGTAATGTGGGGTAAGTTTGATGGGAATATGGTGGTGATGAAGTGGTAAAAGATAAAATACTCGTATCTTTACCATTCGAATTCGTTTTTGAAATCAGCCATCATTTCTAGAAAGTCAACGGCGTTGCCTGTTCTTGCATATTCTTCTTCACGAGCTAAGACATGATTCACCAACTCGTCATTATTGCATGATGTCATAAAAGGATATTCTTCGGATTCGTTATGAGCCTCTGTTGCATAATCGTGACGATAGGTAACTGCAGGTCCTTTTGAGTTTGACATTATTTTAGTCATATTGTAATCCTCCTTATTTTAGGTTACTCTAATTTGATGCAAAATTACGATTAATATTTGAATGTATCAAAGTTTTAAAATGATATTTTGTGGGGAAATTTGCAAAAACATGGCAAAAAGTTTGGAAGATACCAGATAATTTCTTATATTTGCACTGTTTAAAGATAGGTGTTATGAGAACAGTTCAAGATTATATAGCAATAATTAGGCAAAACAGTTCCAAGATTACTAAAGATTTTGGAATCAAGACCTTGCGCATTTTTGGTTCCGTATCACGAAATGAGCAAACAGAGCAAAGCGATTTGGATGTTTGTGTAGAAACAGAAACTCCTAATCCATTTTTATTGGCCGACTTGAAAGAGTTTTTAGAGGGCTTGTTCAAGTGCTCAGTTGATGTAGTGCGTATTCACAAAAACATGAATCCTTTCTTTAAATCAAGAATTGAACGGGATGGAATCTATGCAATACGATAAAAAAGATTTTCTCATTTTCTTTGGCGTTTAAGCTAGAAAGTAGTATCTTTGCAGTTGTAATTTGAACTAAAAAAGGAGGAATAAAGAATGAATACAACAAAGTTAACAAGAGAAGAAGCGTTGCGACGTTGGAGGGCTTCTAAGGAAACCAAGCGTAAGATGGTTGAAAAGCTAGAAACCTTGGTAAGAAATAGCTGTCTTGAACGGGGAAATTTGGAAAATCTAAAGTAGTACATGATGGAAAAGGTTATTGTTGACGTTGCGTGGTGCGACAGAAATTATGGCGGTTCTCTTGGTAGTAATGTACCAGGAGCGGTGGTTTTTACAGCACCAACTTTTGAAGTTTTGCAAAAGGAGGCAAAGGAAAGTCTAGAGTTTCATATTGAAGGCCTTATGGAAAATGGGGAAGATGTTCCCGAATGGCTGAAGAATGGGGATTATGAGTTTGAGTATAATATTATAAGATAAGATCAGTTGTGTGTCTGATTTAGCAAAGAGGGTGTGTCATAAGTAAATGATTCACCCTTTTTTGTTGGAATGTTACTGATATGTTGTTGGAAAACATAGTATAAGTTGTTAGATAAGATAGTATATGTTTTTGAGTTAGTTAGTATCTCCGGTCGCACAACAGGTGATGTGCATGCGTAGGTCAACTGTTATGTGCCAACTGTAATTTAGACTTATGACGCCTCCTCTTTGTCATTTGGTACATACAGAATGGCATTTCATACAAGGTAGGTTTAGATATTTGGCTGATAGAAATAATCTTCTTACTTTTGCGCTCGTAATCGGGAAGCGGTAGAAAAGAAAAAATCGTGGAACGGGGAAAATGAGGTGTAACCCTTTAAATATATAATTAAAGTATGAAGAAGATTATGATTTCGTTGATGATGGTAGTAGCTGCCACCACAATCAGTTTTGCAAAGAGTAACAACACCGATGTGGCAAATGCCGTAAAGAGTGTAGCCGAGCAGGTGAAGCAGGCTCCATCCGGCACAGTGTATGGTGTGGTTGAGAACACCAAGCACCACATCATCGTAGCTACTCCTTTTGGAAAGTGCACTATCGAGAAGAAGGATGGCGGCATCAGCTTTATGGGAATGTCGGCAAAGCTGGTATCATCGAAGAATGGCGTTTATAAAGTCAAGACATCCCTTGGTAATTTTATGGTGAATGCCAGAAAGGGGATGGTTATAAAGAACTGATAGCCCCCCTCTATCCTTTTTTACAAAAAGATATAGGAATATTTTGTAGAATGGAAAATTGTTATTACTTTTGCAACTGAGTCGGAATGAATAGGGAAATGCCGACTCTGCTCAATAAGTTTAATTTTTAAAGTGTAATTATGGAAGCAATTTTATTGAAAAATGGAATATATATTGGTGTTGACACTAATGTAGATGAGTCTTTGGATAAATCGAAGATTCAAGAGAGCAAAGAGCTTGTTTATTGTGATGAGTCTAGTAGTGACAATGCAATTTTGTTTGGTGGAAGAGTGGGTGTTTGCTATTATTGTGGTTGGAACTTGTCAGTTGATGGTATAGAAATAAAAGTTTTAAGATACACGACTGACTATCCTTATTTTGGGAATTCGTTCCGAAATGTGGTTGCTTGTTTGAACCAAATGCAGCAATTAGGTGTAGATACTTTCTTGGCTAATTACAAACTGTCTTTAGAGAAGACAAAAGAGGAACTGGCAGTGATTTGTGATAAGCTAGAAGGTGAGTTGAGTGTGCAAGAAAATGAAGAGAAAGCAAAGCTCTTAGCCAAGTTGAGAAATGTTATCATAGAGATGATTGTTGTCTTGTTTGGATTGATGGTTGATGTGAATGTAGGATTGGACAATCATAACTATGTGGATGCTTATAATGAAATTGTAAACGAATATTCTGTGGATTAATGGGAAAAGAAAATAATGAGATAAAACAGACTGTACAACTTCAGTTGCAGTCAGCTTCTGCAAAGCGCCTTCAAGAGAAGTTGTCGCTGATAAAGAATAGAGTGGAACTATCTAAGAAAAGATGGTTTTGGGAGTTGCTGCAGAATGCTAGCGACTATAATGATAAAGTGTCTGTACGCCTCGTGGTAAACAATGATAAGGTTGAATTTTATCATGATGGAGCTCCTTTTTCTATAACAGATGCACTGAATTTGATTTCTCCAAATTCTGATAAGGATAATGATGATTCAAATCAAACTGAGCAGAGAAAGAAAGGGAATATCGGAAAGTTTGGAACAGGCTTGGTGTCAACGCATATCTTGTCTTCTATCATGAAAGTTCATGGCTTGTTTGTAAATGAGGAGAAGCGTTTGTTTGAATTTTCATTTGATTTGGATAGAAGCTGCTTTGAGGACAAACTAGCTCTAGTCAATCAGATGTCTGAGGCAACAGAAAAGTTTTCAAATACACAGTTTGATGAAGTTGCAGATGCGTCTTATTGTCAGACTTCGTTCTCTTATATTTTAAACCATCCTCTTCCAAAGTTACCAGCAATGACAAGTAGCGATATAGATCTCGACTATCTATATTCTGTTCTTCCATATACGTTATGTTTTATGGACAGGGTGGTAAGTGTAACGATTGAGGATAATCGCAATGGAAACCATTCTTATAAAATAGAGCGAAAAAGTCAAACGGAAAATCAGTTGTCATTTTCTGTAATGAAAGATGGCTGCCTTGAAGAGTTGGATTTTGCTGTATTTTGTTATAATGATACATCAACAGCTTTTCAATATCAAGAGAATCATATAATGCCATATCCTGAAGGCATGTCAAGAATGTTTTGTGGTTTACCTTTAGTCGGTATGGAAAATATCGGTATGCCTTTTATATTGAATAGCTTGGAGTTTGAGCCAGAACAGGAACGTGATGGAATAGCATTTGATCCTACGGCAAATCCAGAGAATCTAAAGATTTTAAAGGATTCTGTACATTTGTATAAGATAGTGCTGGATTATGTGGAGAAGAACAAATTGCGAAATGCCTACTATCTTACAAAGATGGCTAAGAGGTATAATGGTTCTCAAACTTCGAGAACAAAGTTTTGTGAGGTAGGCATAGAGGGCTATAAACAACAGTTAATGAAGCGTTCGGTTGTAAAGAATAGTGATGGCGACTTTATTCCATTCTCACAAGTAAGAATTCCATTTCGTGATTCTCAAGCAGATGTTAAGTTGTATGAGCAAGCACATTTTGTTGCAAGCAGTGTGCTTCCAGTCGAGGAAGATTATCAAGCATGGTTTGATGCAACGGATTTCGTCTTGTTCAAAGACCAAGAATATACTTATCAAATGTTGGCTGACAAAATTCAGTCAACGGCTAGTTTGTATTCTTTCGGAAAAGAAGTTGATGAAGTGAATAATTGGCTAAAAGAAAGTTTGGCATATCTAAAAGGTTGCAATAAGTATATTTTTGCAGAAAAATCTTTGATTCCGAACCAGTTGGGTGAATTGAAAAAGAATTCAGAGTTGTATGTTGATAACGCATTACCAAATGAGTTGAAAACAATATACAATCAGCTCTACGAATACAAAGATGAAAAGATAGAAACAGAATTAATGGATAAAACCTATGATTCGGTAGACGTTGTCAATCAAGCTTATGATGTAGAGAAAATTTCTCGTAAAATAGATGATGCAATAGCGGATATATATATAGCTAATAAGGGAGATATATCAAAAATCGCACATCCTTTGAATGAGTTATATAAATGGATGTCTGCTTCTGATTTAGCGAAGGAAAAGTTACAGAGTTGGTATAAGTGGTACTATCCAAGACGAGCAACCTTGATGGTGGATATGCTTTCCGATACTCAGCGAGAACAGGCATTGATTATTGCTCAGAGCGGAAAGTTGGAGGCTTTGGCATCTTTGGCATCAGCAGATTTGACAAAAGACGAATTAGCATTGTTGGTGGCTAACATCAAAAAGTTGCCTGTAGCTTTATCACTTTTGGGAGATTCTGTAGATGATAGTTCTTTTGCGAATTTGGCGGAAGGTGATTATGGAGAGGAAATTGTCTATAAGAAGTTGAGAGGGCTTTATCCTAAGAGAGAAGGCTACAGTGTGATTTGGGCAAGTCGAGATACAAATGAGCCTTGCTATGATTTTGTGGTCAAACAAAATGATAACGTGGTATGTTATTGTGATGCAAAGACTACAAAGCGTGGAATTACTAATGCTGATTCTATACCATTCTTTATGAGGCGTTCTCAGTGGGAATTCTTGCAGACATTGTCCCCCGATACACCATATTATATAGCACGAGTATTCATGGGAAGTGATGATATCGTTAAGTTCATTAGAATATCGGAGTATGTAAAAAACTAAAGCGTGTTGTTATGGCAATGTTTAAGATTCCCGGAGTGAGTTTCTCCTTAAAGCGAGCTCTAGGTATCACGCAAGTAAAGCAGAAGTTTGCTCGTGAAACAGGGATTCCAACCTCTAAGGCTGGATTAGAAAGAAAAGTAGGGAAGATGGTGTTGAATGCCATCTTCGGAAAGAAGCGATGATGGTTTCATACATCCAGCCCCCCATTTCATACATTTATCCCCCAACTTTCTATGCTGTTTCGAATAAAATCACTATCTTTGTCCCCTGAAAACAACTAAAAGATAAAATGTAATGAAGAAAGGATTAAAATA
>ERZ1023701.287-NODE-287-length-17547-cov-14.349989_pt1 | contig 17547 bp, 9 predicted proteins | sample MGYA00380350_ERZ1023701 | MGnify/ENA primary metagenome ERZ1023701 (study PRJEB33179, sample SAMN07449025) | human gut metagenome | biome: Human-gut; feature: Human associated habitat; material: Faeces | host: Homo sapiens | place: India:Kasaragod | collected... | reverse complement strand
TTAATGAATTGTGGTTTTTACAATTATAAAATCAGCAAAATAACTTACTAAAATGCTTCATTCCACCAAACAGTTCCGAAAATTCCCCCCCCCATATTCATTTTTTTTATTACCTTTGCCCCCCAGAAAATGCAAACTATCATGTAAACGGTTAATTTATATAATTACCTATTGATATAGTAAAAACGAAATAAACAAATAGACTTAACTAAACTCTTTAATAGATGGTGAAACGATTGATTTTAGCTACAGTGTTACTCTTATTTGTATCGCTAGCTAATTATGCGCAAAACACAGGAGTCAAGTCCAACCTCTTATATTGGGCTACAACAACTCCTAATCTCGGTGTCGAGACTGCCTTAGGCAAGAAGCATACCGCTCAGGTATTCTTTGGCTTCAATCCTTGGAAACAGTCCGGTGGCGACCAGTCAAGCCTTCGTCATTGGCTTTTGCAACCAGAATACCGTTACTGGTTCTGCCAGAGCTTCAATGGCTGGTTCTTGGGTGTTCATGCCATGGGCGGACAGTTTAATGCAGGAGGAGTGAAGTTACCCCTTGGCATTTTCAAATCTCTACGCGACCATCGCTATGAAGGATGGTATGTAGGTGGTGGTGTGACCGCTGGTTATCAATGGCCTCTTTCCAAGCACTGGAACCTGGAAACCTCTGTAGGTTTCGGATATGATTATATCCAGTACGACAAGTTCAAGTGCGGTGCCTGTGGCGAGAAGGAGAAGTCATCTCATGACAACTACGTGGGTCCTACCAAGGCAGCCATTTCTCTTATTTATATGTTGTAACTCATTAAACATAATCTATGAGTATGAAAGATTTTAAGAACTACATATTATTATTCAGCTCTCTTTTGATGGCTATGCCTCTTGCAGCCCAGGATTGCAAGAGTCTCAAGTTGGCTGCCGATAAGATTCAGGTATCTAATGTACAGATGTCTCATCACAATGACCTGGTTACGGTTGCGATGGATCTGAATCTCGATTCCCTGGATCTCCCTACCAACAACCAGCTTGTCTATACTCCGATGATCAAGCATAAGGGTGAGCTGCTCAAGATGCCGGAGATTGTTATCAACGGCAGAAGACAGCAGATTATGTATGACCGTGGAGTAGGGAAGAAACAGTTGCAGCTTTCACCTCAGGCTTTGGTGGTGAAGCGAGACAACAAGAAGCAGCAGACCGTGAAGTATCTTGCCTCCGTTCCTCTCTCTTCTAAGGAAAGAAACTACGATTTGGATATTCATGAAGACCTCTGCGGTTGTGGTGATCTGCAGGATGGCAACGATTTCACGGTTTCTCGCCGTCGCCAGCCGGTAGCTTCTTTCGTCCGTCCGGAGGTAGAGGCAATCAAGGTCCGTCATCTGGATAAGCGCGCTTATATCGATTTCCCGGTAGACCGTATCGAGCTGCATCCTGATTACCGCCGTAATCCGGAACAGTTGGATAGCATCATCCGCACCATCAATGCATTGAAGGAAGACAGGAACCTCGAAGTGAGCGGCATCAACATTCATGGTTATGCATCACCAGAGAGCCCTTACACCCATAATGATTATCTGGCAAAGAACCGTGCCAAGACGCTGACCGAATATGTTCGCCGGATGGTGAAGTTGCCAAACAATCTCTTCACGGTTTCTTCTACTCCAGAGGATTGGGATGGCCTGATAGCTTATATTAAAGGTAGTAACCTGGAGCATAAGGATGCCATTCTGGCGATTATTGCAGACAAGAGTCTGAATCCGGATGGCCGCGAGTTGAAGATTAAGAAGCAGTATCCTTCAGAGTATCGCTTTATGCTCGACACCTGGTATCCAGCCCTCCGCCATTCCGACTACCACATTACTTATAAGGTGAAACCTTTCGATGTGGAAGAGGCAAAGGAGATTATCAAGACCAAGCCACAGCAGTTGAGCCAGGAGGAGATGTTCATGGTAGCCCAGACTTACGAGCCAGGCAGCAAGGAGTTTAATGAAGTGATGGAGATTGCCGTCCGCATGTTCCCAGAGAATGAGACAGCGAATCTGAATGCAGCCATAACCCGCTTGAATGCCGGTGATGCAGATAATGCGAAACAATATCTCGACAAGGCAGGAACCAGTGCCGATGCCCAGAATGCCCGAGGGGTCTATGAGATGCTGAAGGGCAACGAGAAGCAAGCTCGTTATTATCTGGAGCAGGCAGCCAAGGCAGGTGTTGTTTCTGCAAAAGAAAATTTACAGAATCTATAAAGTTATACATACTGTCTGTTTAGGACAATATAGCTATTCCTTAGAGCCAGGGTACTGCCCTGGCCTGGGACAGGCTCCTAGCTCAGGCATATCTTTTCTAAGTATAAATATAGAAAGAAACTCAAATATAACGTATTAGATGAATTGTAAACCAAATATATAAAAATGTAATACAATTAGATTTTTAAGAGCGTTTATAAGTAAAGAAATAATTATTAATAACAACAATAATAACTTACAAGATGAAGAAAACTTTATTATTTTCCGTTGCATTGGCGGGGCTGATGCTCGGTTCTTGTTCAAGTAGTGATGATCTGAATGGTGGTGGTAACAACACAGGTTTCAATGAGACTGGTAAGGGATATATTAATATCTCTTTGAACTTGCCTACACAGAGTAAGAATGTATCAAGAGCTGCTAATGATGATGTAGCTGATGGAGTTGCTGATGAGTATAAAGTAAATGATGCTGCTTTGCTCTTGTTTGCTGGTCTAAATGAAAATGATGCTTCATTTCAGGGAGCATACGACTTGACCGGTTTCAAAACCAATGATATTAGCAGTAATCATCAGATTTCTACTCAATTGACTAAGGTTCAAGAGATTAGTTCTATTTCTGCACCTGGTAAAATCTATGCTTTTGTTCTTGTTAATAAAGGCTCCAATATTAATGTGGGCACAGATCATACAATAAAAGTTAATGGCTCTTTATTCACTGGGAGTTTCTCTAAATTCTCTAAGCTTGAAGTTGATGGTGCTTTTGCCAAAGATAATTTGATGATGACTAATGTTCCTGTTGTAACTAAACCAGGTACTGCAGCATTTGATGATGCTACAGTTTTGGCTGATGTAACTACATCTATCTTTAAGACCGAAGCAGAAGCAAAAGCTAATCCTGCTGCTGATGTTTTTGTTGAGCGTGTAGCTTCTAAGGTTACATTAGGCCAGTCTGGTGATGGTACTTCAACAGAAACTCTTTCAACTAATGGTGCAACTGCAAAAGCGTTTAAGTACTCTTTAGAGGGTTGGAATTTGGCTAATGTAAATAAGTCTTCTTATTTGGTTCGTCAATATGATAATTCTTGGAATAATTTAACATCAGATGCTACGGATTTCGTCACAGGTGCTGATCAATCAGCTTTTATTGCTAATCCATACCGTTTTGCTGGTATCAATTTAATTAAGACCGCTGTATCATCTGATCCTGGTGCTAATAAATATCGTACATATTGGGGAATGGATAAAAATTATAGTACGGTTGATGCTCCATTTGCTTCAAATCCAACAGTTGGTGATGCTGATTTGACCTTAGGCAAGAATGAAACTACATATTGTTATGAGAATACCTTTGATGTTGCTCATCAGGATGTCCGTAATACAACTTGTGCAATTGTAAAGATGAAGATTACACCTGATACTTATACAGATGGTACTTTCTATACAATTAATGGAGGTAAAGATGTTGTTTATTCATTGGCATCTGCAAAAACAAAGGTTGGTAATCAGTTCTTAGGAGAGAATACTGAATCTTATTTGAAGGCAACATATTTCCCTGCAATTTCTGAGGCAGGTAAGATTTCTGTGTCTGATGTTGTTTTTTCAGATAAAGCAGGTAAAGTTACTTTCAAAAAGTTAGTTTTGAAATTTACCCCAGATGCTACAGGAGGTACAGCTACTAATGCTGATGTTACCGATGCAGCTGTATTAACAGCTCTTGCTAACAATATCAAGGTTGTAGAATATAAAGGTGGTTATTCTTATTATAATATCTTGATTAAGCACTTTGGTGATGAACTTGCTCCTTGGAATCCTTCTACAAAAACAACAGGTGTTTCATATCCTGCTCCTAACGAGGAGGCTAACTGGCTTGGTCGTTATGGTGTACTGCGTAATAACTGGTATGATTTGGATATTACTGGCGTAAGTCGACTTGGTGCAGCAACTCCAGATGAACTTGATGTAAAGAATGATCCTACGCCAGATGATAATTTGAAGAGTTATATCTCAGTTAAGATCAACGTTCTCTCTTGGGCTAAGCGTACACAGGGTGCAATCCTCGGTCAGTAATTTGAGGGAATTATAAAACGATAAAATATAGAAAATAATAATTGATTAGCGATATGATAGCGCAGAAGATAAATAAATGGTTAAAGGGTGTCATGGCAGCAGCCATGACACTGACCGTCGCGACCTCATGCCACGATATGTGGCACCAGGATTACAGCGATTGTCCTAATGGTGTATATGTGAAGTTTAAGTATGATTATAACCTCCAGCGTGCCGACATGTTCAACGACCATGTTGGACAGGTAACGCTGTATGTATTCGACGAGAACGGAAACTATATAACCCAACAGACCGAGACGAATTCTGCGCTATCATCGCCTCTCAAAGACCCAAATTATGTTATGCACGTCGAGAACCTGCAGCCAGGTAAATATCAGTTCCTTGCCCTTGCCGGACAGAATGCTTACGCCGACCAGTTAACTTCAGGCCGCGCCAAGTTCGTTCGTACCGCTCCATCGGCTACAGAAGATAAGATGCAGAAACTGGAAGTGAATCTCGACCATGAAAATAGGGGAGAGTATGATGAGGTTGTCAACAACAGCCTTCCTCTCGATACCCTCTGGCATGGTAAACTGCTGGAGGCAGTAGAGGTATCATCCTCAAAACCTTCTTATGCAATCATCCCTCTGGTGCGTGATACCAAGAAGATCAATGTGGCGCTTCGTGACCTTGACTCTCCACAGGATATGGATGTCAACGACTACACGATGACCATCGAAGACCATAATGCCCGCATCCTTTGGGATAACTCTCTCGATGAGAGCCGTAAACTCATTTATACCCCTCATGCTACATGGAATACAGTAGATGAGGACGAGCAGGGCAAGATAGCCCATGCAGACTTTATGACTTCCCGCATTCTGAAGCACGAAGATTACAACCAGGATGGCCGACTCCTGATTAAGAGTAAGGAGACCGGAAATACGGTAGTCAATGTAGACCTGCCAGACCTCTTGAGTCGTCTTCGTACCAGCGAGGAGTACAGTTACAGTGCACAGGAATTCCTAGACCGTGCCTACGATTACAAACTTCAGTTCTTTATCCAGGGTGGCAAGCTCAAGTATTGCTACATCACCATCAGTGTGAATGTACTGAGTTGGAGCAAGCGCATCCAGTTCGAAGAACTCCATTAAAACTCTCGAATCCAAATAGAATCGAAAATAAAAAATATTAGTCCTACTGGCTTCTTGTAAGCCCTAAATTATAAAGTATATGTTTAAGATGAAATCGATAATCCGCTCATTGCTAGCCCTTATGCTGGTGATGTCGTTCGCATCCTGTGCGAGCGACAACACTTGCGACTTGCCTATTGCGAACAATAATAGCAAGGTGTTTTTATCAGTTTCTGTAAACGTAGCTGGTGAGGACTCACGAACAACAAGAGCGGAAGATTATGCTTTTGAACCAAAACCTTGGGGTGGCGAATCGGGTAATGGTGATCATAAAGGAGAAACTTATGAGCGAACAGTAAATAATATGTCTATGCTGTTCTTCCATTCTGTCAAGGATGATTTGACAGATGGCGAGGCAACAATAGAAAAAGTAATCTACTTCCCTAATGTGTCTTCTGATGGCAAACGTACAGTAGCAGTAGAGGTAGATCCGAAGTTATTGCATGATACTAAACTCCGTTTTTTAGTTGTAGCTAATGTTGGTGATTTATCTGCTTATCAAGGACGTAAGTTGTCTGATGTCCGAGATCAGTTGATTACTGATGTTTTTAATCGTGCAGATAATGCAACGTTTACTAAAACAGGAGAATTAGATGGCTATTCTACCTTCGTGATGTCTTCTCATGGACAGAGCTCGTTGACAATTACAAGTGGATCCGGTACGGAGGAGGATCCTTATCTTATCGACCATATGATAGAGCGTTTGGCTGCAAGAATAGACATCATGCCACATACTGAACTTTATGAGCTTAATAAAAAAACTGGTCTCTGCAAATATTGCTATAATGTTAAGCAGGGTACTGATATAATTGGTGGTTTTGTACTGGAGTATGTCCGTCCTTATAACGTATTGACTTCACAGGAATATGTCTTCAAACGTACAGCTACGGATGCATCATTGGCTAATTTAAAGTATCTTGGACTGGAAGAAGCTGATGGAAATAAGCAGAACACTAATTATGTGGTGGATCCTACCTCTCTAAATAAGAGCGAGGCTACTTTTAAATATCCTAAGAATACAGATGAGTATTGGGCAAATGCAACTTATAAACATTTCTATCAAACACGTATTGCACATAAAACCCATACGAATTCTATAGGTGGAAAGGCTACTTTCAATCCGGAAACCGACTATTATATCCTCGATTACGTAAAAGAGAATACCTCTTTTGATAATGATGAGCAATATGCAACAGGGCTTGTCTTTAAGGGAAAGTATTATGAAGCTGATGACTGGGATGCTACAAATGTAGTGCCTAAGACTGGTCATGAATCGAACGGAAAAGATAAGGCTTATACTTACGTCATTCGACATAGCGACCCTACGGGTAAAGGTACAACTTCCGACCCAATGCATTACGGCATAGTCCGCAATAACATTTATCGAGTTCGTATCGATGGAATTACTGGCAAGGGACCGGATGGAATGAAGGTAACCCTCAACGTGAGAAAATGGGCAACCTATACTCACGACGAGACAACAATGTAACAACAAAACAAATAGATAAACAGAAAGTATAGTTTGAAATTAAACTTTCAGAGAAAATGAAAACGATTAGAACGATACATACGGCATTGATTCTGATGGTGCTAGCCTTAATCTCGGCTTGCTCCACAGATAGTGCTGACTCTATACAGGGAGGCAGTGGAGGCGATAATCCAGGCGACAAGGTTACCGTCCACATGACTCTTTCTACAGCTCCTTCTTCCGGAACCAGAGCTACGTTGTCATGGAATGATGGCGTAGATGCAGAAAACATGAAGAGCTGGGTAGTAGCCTTTGTGAAAGACGGCAAGGTTGTTTCTTTTGCAGAGAATACGGATGTATCGACAGATAAACGAATCAAGGATGATGTCATTATCAAGAATCTTGTCAAGGGTGAAACCTATCAGGTTTATTCCTTTGCCAATCTTACCGCTGCAGAATTGGACATTGCTAAAGATGCTCCTGTAGACTTCGACAGCAAGAACTGGAAGATGAATGGTAATGGCTTCGATGTGAATGCTGCAGACTGCAAAGGCATTCCAATGAGCAATAAGCAGGAAGTAACGATAGATGCTACAGGCAATCCAACCCAAAAAGAGCTTTGGGTAGTAAGAATGCTGGCAAAGGTTACATTAAAGTTTAAGAATCCAAATTCTACAGATTTGGTAATCAATGATATTACCATCAGCGATATTACAAAGAACAGTAGTGAGAATGGAGATAAGGAGAATATCAAACTGCTGCCAAAGCATTCTGATGCTGATAAGGATCAGGTGGTATGCACTCCGAATCTGGTAGGGCAGACAGCTACAAAGAGTTTTCAATATACATTGCCTTCACCAAAGACGATTGCAGCGAATACATCAGATTATACAGAAGAGAATGAGATTTCGTTTTATGTAAATGAAAGCGCAGCGGGCAATACTTCCAAGTATTTCATCATCAACCTGAATACTTCAGCAGGAGTCAAGCGTTACGCCTTGTTCAAGGATTGGACAACGATAGCTCGCAACGACCATCACATTCTCCCAATCTCATTAGATGATTACAAGTTGAAGTTTGATGTTAAGTTCTTTACTGCCATCGGCCTCTATCCATCCATAACAGATTACGGAACCACTCTTTCCTACACCTGTTATTATCCGGAAGAGGAATTCCATATCCAGCCAAAGGTATTTAAGGCAAGTGATGACACAGAGGTAACTGGTATCGATAATACCCAAGTAAAATGGGAATTAATCAAAGAAGATGGTATGGCTGATGAAACAGCTAATGCCAAAAAGGTTTTTAAAACCCTTCCAAAATGGGATGCAACCACCGGCTATTTCGAAGGTATCTTCAATGATGACAAAGCCGACAAGCAGAGTGCCCTCTATCAGGTCACAGTTCCTGTGCCTGGTGTCGCAGGAAAAGAGCTTATATATAAGATACTTTTCACCAAGGATTTAAGAAGCTATGCTGCTGCTCGTAAATATACGAGACAGAGTTACTATTTCAGAACAAAACAATAATACTTATATTAAAAAACATTGAAGCTTATGTTTAAGTCTAAGATTTTTAATAGTGTAATGAGATATATGTTGGTGGCAATGCTTGCATTGCTGCCAAATACTATATGGGGATTAACAGAGATTACTAAGTATGCTCTATTGGATAATGGGAGCTTAAAAGTTGCTGTTGATGGTGTAATCCCATCTGGCAATTATTCTTTGTGGTATATAGAGAACTCTGCAGGTAAGAAGGTCGAAATAAATTATAATTGTTTGGCAGGTGCTCTTAATGGGAATGTACTTGTTGTTAATAATAATATTAATTCTTGGGATAAAGTTGAGATATCTGCAAAAGATGGTAATACTGCAAATTATCATCTAGTGGTTATGACATCATCAGATGAGAAATTAAAACAATTGGATACATCTGTTGCTGAAAAGAAAATCACTTTTAAGTTGGTGTCACAGAATGATGCTCCTTTGCTAAAAGAATATACAGGTACAAACAAAATGTCTGTAACAGATTTTGTACCAGATGGTAGTACTTCTTATGACATCAGTGGTTTGGCCTCTTCAATAGAATCATTGTTAGCATTACCTTCTTCTTCAGACGGTAATAGTTTTGACTTGTCTTCAAAGAAACTCTATCTTCGTTTGAATTTAGTAAATAAAGCAACGAATAATGTTGTTGAAGCAGCAAATTATACAGTTAAACGAAATGGTATGGAGATTAATACTCCCACAATGACAAATTGGCCTAATGTAGATTGTAAGACTAATAAAGGTACATTCTTTTATTTGACCAATAATGGGAGCAATATAACTAAGGACAATATTAAATATACCTTTTCTGTTCCTGATGGTCAAAAAATCTCAGATTACAAAATAGACGTCTATCTTTCTGATGAAGCTGCAGATGTTAGTAATAATACTCTTCTCCAAGAGCCAACTCTTAAGGCGAAGATTGCTTATAATTTGATGCCTCAATCAGAGAAGGATAAGTTGACTTTTGATGCAACCGATGATTCTTCATTGGATGCTTCTAAGGTTTTCAACTTCCGTCAGGCATTCTTTTTGAAGACAGCAAATGTACAACTGCTTACTGAAGAAAATAAGCAGCGACTTTGTAAAGCTCTTGGTGTAACCGATTTGAGTAAAGTAACTGACCTCTATGTAAGATGGATGATTACGGACAAGAGCGGTAATGCTATACCTGGCATTACTGCATCAGGCTTAACTCTTCGTAAAGATAAGACAACAGAAAAAGAAATATATTACACATGGTTCTCTGAGAATGCAGCCAGCACATTGTCTGCAGCGTTGAATCCTACCTTCACTTTCCCTACCGAAATGTCATGGGATAATTTGAAGGTATCTTGTGTCGTATCCAATACTAAACTGGTAGAAGGTACGAATGTAAAGTATGGTGTCATGATTAAGGAACCTGATGCGTTCAACATCAAGTTTGACGTCAGTTTGGAGGAAGCTCCACTCCTTAATGATTTGGATGCAGCGTATAAAGCTAATTTAAAGACAAAACTTCTTTATCTTAAGGAAACAACGATAAAGAATAAACAACTTGTCATTACCGATATTGCTTCACAAATAAAGGATTTTAGTCTCTATACGAAGGATGCTAGTGGTAATTACGAAGCATCAGCTGCTAAGCCAATATACTATCGTGTAAGTATTATTGATAAGAAAACGAACAAGCCGATGAGTTCCATTTCTTATAATGAAGTGTCTGAAGCTGGAGGTATTAGTGGTGGATTGAATTCATCTAGCTTCCAATGGAAGGATAAATACAATAATTCAAAAGGATTATTCTATTATTCAAAAGATAAGACTTCTGTTCCCGAGTCAGATTTTTATATTGCGTTTGGCTTTAATAATGAAACAGATTTTAAGAATAGTCGTATAGAAGTATATTTTTCAGATGAAGCCCCTGTAGTTGAAAATTATCTTGTTGTCACAGAACCAACAATTAAAGGTAAGTTGGTTTATGATATCAAGAGTGCCACAGATGCGCCTTTTAAGCATTATAAGGGTTACGCCAATGCTGATAACGATTATGAGGTAATTGATGCTTCGAAGAATCAGTTACGCCAGAAGGTGTCTACATGGGAGTATACCTATGTTGTTGATAATACTGACCATAAGACAGTGTCTCTTATGTTGCCTATACAGAATTTCGAATCCTCTGGTGACCAATTGGAGCCTTTAGGTTATTTCAGATGGTATAATTATGATACAGATAATGCATCAGCAAACTTATCTGTAGAGGGAACTTCTTCTCTATTGAATTCTGTGAAAGATGAAGATAATGTAGATAAGGGATTGATGGCTTTCAATTTGACGCAGCATGCTGTGCAGTCAACAGTGGGTGTAAAGTATACTCGTCCTAGTGACCCTGATTGGAAGGGTGAAACAATTGCTTGTGACGTAAGCCGCTATATCGATGGAATAGATGCTACTGGAACCTATATGGAACATGAACCAACCTTATCCATCAGATACATTTTCCATATTATTCCGTCTACGCAAATGGCTGAAATTCTCCAGGAAGATCTTGTAAATGATAGCAAGGACCTTACGTTTGAGGATAATAAGAATGTAACGGTAGGATTTAAGGATGATAACTCGACGATGACTTTGCGATTGGATTTTGTAGATCCTAAAATGTATTATTTCTATCCAGTTACCAATACTAAAAAGCATGTATATTATCCTGCCGGTTCAACTGAAGCAGATACAAATGCAATTATCGCTGAACGTAAGATTACGGAAGCTGACTTTTCTCCTAATATCAAGAAGGCTGCCACGATAGAATGGCGAGCTTATAATGGTACCAGAGACAAGATGTGTATTCTTGGAGCAGGTAACGTTTTTGGTTTCCCACGTTTCTTTGATTTGAGCATAAGTCTTCTGAATAATGCAAAGTGGACTAATTTGGATGGTGCTACTGTTACCAAACCAACCTTTAATCCAGGTGATCACTTTTACGTAGTGGCTTATGTTAAGGATAAGACTGGGAAATTTAGTAGCCCGATGGCCAATTTCAGTATACGATACTTCCGTTTCTATCCAAAGACTTTCGAAGAAATGGGTGCTGATGATGTGACTCGCCAAATATCTTATCTTGATGAGAACTATAACAATATTGCAGTTGTCTCTTTTGATAATGATAGTCCAGAACAGACATTGTCTGCGCCTACAAGTCCTAATGATAATCAAAGTAAGAATCCGTCATCATGGAACAGGCGCAGTTATGGTTTTGTTTATAAAGATTTGATTGATAAGAGTGCAAATAAGAATGATACTGGCAATGTATTTTATAATACCAAACATTCTCCTCAGCATGGTGAATATGGTATTTATAAGACAGCCAATATAAAAAATATCTCAGGTGAAGAAAAATCTGGTACAGATGGCTACGTGTGGTATTCGGGTAAAGAACTGCATGATAGAACTTACGAGGCAACAGGTAAATCTCAGTCGGGTTCCTTCCTTTATGTAGATGCTTCTGATGAAAGCCGTACCATTGCTTCTGCAGAGTTTACTGCAAGTCTTTGTACTGGTCAGCAGATGGCGTTTAGCGCTTGCATTGCTGATATGACCTACGAAAATGTCAAGCCGCAGATTATGTTTAGGTTATTTGGCTTAGAGAAGGATGAGTTTGGCAACATAAAGGATAAAAAGTTATTGCATTCTTTCTCTTCCGGTGCATTTGGCACAAACCGTCTTAATCCTGAAGAGGCTAAATGGTATCAAGTGTATGGTAAGATTACGATTCAGCAAGATGCACAAGCAGAAAAGTATTCTGACTTCCGTATCGAGATTGATAACTATAGTAAGGGTACGCAAGGTGCTGACTATGCCGTTGATGATATCCGTATATATTTAAAGCCTGCTAAGGTTGAAATCTATCAGGACCGACCAGCCTGCGGTGAAACGGGTACAGGTAGCATCAAGTTGAAGATACGTGCCATTCACGAAACTTTGAATGCTATACTTAACCATAAGGATACGAAGATTCATTACCGTTTAGTGAACGAAGATGGTTCGCCTGTAACAGGAGAAGGTCTTTACAACTATTGGTTAAAAAGACCTGGTGATGCTACAGCTAAAGAAATTACGACGAACAAGAGCTATGCATCTGTTGATGTCTTTGATTCAGAGGAAACCTGTGCAAAGTATGAAATTGATGGTGTCAAAATGATAGAAAAAGATGCTGATGGTGAAACCTATATTATCTTGGCTAATCATCAGTTCGCACTCACCAAGGGTAAGAAGTATTATGTGTCAATCTGTGCTGATAGTAATCCTGATGCACCTGATGCCAATTGGGGTAAACCTTCTGATGTCTGCTCTATCTATAGTGCTATATTTGAGATGATTGGTCAGACACCAATGATTACTGATACTGATGGTAAAGTCATTACAGAGTATCGTGTGAATTGTACTGATTCTGACCCTAAGGTTAAACTTACAGGTAGTCTTACGACAATTAATCCTGTTACTGGCGAAAAGATTACGCTTACTGGTGTGCCATTCTTGTGGTATATTGATGACAGCAGTACGCCTGTCGAAGCAACACCATCAACAACCATAGAGATACCTGTTAGCAAAATAGGATATGGTGCTCATAAAATTTACATGAAACCAGAAACGGCTGAAACAAATGCTGATGGGGATATGGTATTTACTGTTAATGGTGTCGAATATCTGATGTGTACAGAGAAAATTGCTGTGCCTCTGCGTATTGCTAAAGATGGTCCGCAGCTAAACTTCGGATTCAAAGATGTGGATTATCCATTTAAAGATAACAGCTACGAAGCTTCATTGCGTATCGGATTGCCACAGATAAAGAAGTTATTGGAAAAAACTTCCCAGGAGGGTTATCTCCAGGTACCATTGCATAGCGCAAGTTACAAGACTGGTGTTACGGATAAGACTTTGACGTTCATTGATGATAGCAAGACTGGTGCAGATAATACTTCTGTTGATGTTTATGTTGCAACAACTAATGACCCTCTATGGGATGCTTCTTTATTGAAGAAACCTGTTGCGACATTGAGTTCTAGTACTCTTGCTGAAGTCAAGCCTGACAAGCAGTATACCCTCGATCTCAAGTTCTCTAATGATGTCTTAGAGAACTTCCATGAGGGATATTACTACGACCTTCGATTCGTCTTCGAGCAGAAGACTGCAGCTACAGCTGGAACTACCAACTGCCCAGGCGAGTCTTATCTCAAGGTGAAGATTGTACCAGAGTTCATTACCTGGTATCCTACTGCCGATGGCGGTATGAATGCCAACTGGAACAATGATAATAACTGGCATCGCTCATCATCTACAGAATTGCATGATAATGAGTATACAAATTATCAGGCTTATGGTAGTACAACCGGTATTACACCAAAGGTAAATATTCCTACGCTGAACAGCTATGTGCCAATGAAGTTTACCAAGGTAACAATTGACAACTTGATAGGTATGCCATTCCCTGACCTCGGTAACATCGTTTACCGTAGCACCAATTTCATCGCTACCAAGCTGACCAATGGCAAGGGTAATGAGGCTACGAAGTATATCCAGTACGACATCATGGCTTACTGGGATGAGTCGGATGCAAATAAGGGATTGGGTACTGACGGTAATCTGAAGTGCGAGAAGTTCTATGGCAATACCTGCCATCAGATTTACTTCAAGCCTCAGGGCGAACTTCGTGACCAGTGCTATCTGGTATATGACAAGGCTTGGGTAGAGAAGGAGCTGGTGCCTAACAGGTGGTACACCATGGCTTCACCTCTGCAGTATATCTACGCCGGTGATATGTATGTGCCAGCAAGCAATGGCCGACAGGAAACCAAGGCGTTTACGGATATCAAGTTTGATGATAAGACTGCTGATGGAAAAGCTGATGTGTATAGCCGAAGCAAGTATCCGGTTTATCAGAGAGCTTGGATGAAGAGTGATGTGATGGAAATCTCTCCTAAGGGAGATTATCCTGCATCTCATTACCCAAGTGTAGCTGCTCCAGAAAATGTTGATATGAATCTCGGCTACTGGAGCCACGTATATAATAAGGTGGATGAGAGCTATGCCGATGCCGCAGACGGAACCTTCGGTGGTTTCTCTATCAAAGCGGGTAATGCGCTCTTGCCGAAGAGACCTACAGATAGTACTAAAAAATTGCCAAATGCGCTCCTCCGTTTGCCGAAGGCTGATACTAGCTATCAGTACTACGATTATAATGGAACAACGACTTCTGGCAGTAAGAGGGGAGATGTAACCAAGCCGGATGTATCTGCTATCGTTTCTTCAGATAAGAATAGCACTGGTCATGGCAAACTTCTCGTTGCTTTCAGTAACGATGCGAAGCATCTCGCAGAGAAGACTCAGAGTTTAGGAACTGATAACAACAGCGGATACTATCTCGTAGCCAATCCATATATCTGTTCTATCTCTCTGAAGAAGTTCTTCGAGGTGAATACAGGTTTGCAGAAAGCTGTATGGTTGGTTGATGGAGATAAGGTAAGTAGTGTTTCTGCTACAGATTTGGCAGATAAAGACTCCTTCGTTCAGCCTACTCAGTCGTTCTTTGTGAAGAAGGATGGAACAGCTTCTGTTGATGCAGTGAAGTTTACTTCTGCGATGTATGTAGACCGTCTGCTTTCTGCTGGTGTCATTATCGCTCCTGGTTATCTCACGAATGTGAATGTCTCGGCTCAGAATGCTAAGGGGCAGACTTCGAAGGCTCGCATTGCCGTAAGAGAAGAGGCTTCTGCCGACTATGATGACCAGGAGGATGTGGATCTCTTGTATGATCAGAACCTCAAGGATATTCCGCAGGTTTATACCGTTGCCGGAAACGAGGCGGTGGCTGTGAATGCTGTTCCTGAGTTGTCCTGGATTCCGCTCGGCATCGTGAGCCAGCAGGCAGAAGAGGTTTCACTTACCCTGAAGGGTGTGAACAAGCTCGATGCTCCGGTTTATCTTTATGATGCTGCATCGGCAAGCTTTACAGAACTTCATGATGGCGAGGCTGTGAAGGTGAAGGCGGGTGACCACGGAAGATACTTCCTCACCCAGACCCGTACCTCAACCGGCATCGACCGCATGGAGGCTGAAGAGCAGAGCGCACCGGTGAAGGTTTACTCACCTGCTGCAGGCATGATCGTTGTTTCTGCCTTGGGTGGTGAGAAGCTCGACAGGGTTCAGGTATTTACGTTGGATGGCAAGATGGTTCACAGTTATCAGTTGCCTGATAAGCAGAGAATGATTCTGCGAGTTCCATCCGGAGTTTACATTGTAAAGGCATCTACCCAATCCTGTGCTCAGGCTAAGGGTCAGAAGATTGCCGTAAGATAGTATATTCTAGTTTTTTAATATCAATAGGGAATTATAAAGAACCCAAAGGGGGGAGCCAAAGCGTTGGCTTCCCCCTTTTTTTAGCTTTATACTTTACTTGCGAAACTTTACAAGGGAGTTTCGCAAGTCTCACTTATTTACAATAATGATAATGCATAGAGAGGTAGAATGGTAACATGCCTTACTGCATCGTGATCCTCCTTGTCTATATAATCAAACGCTCCAAAATTCTCTAGAGAGCACCGGAAGGCATTGGTGAGTTTCTTCTCTCTCATGAATAGCCAGAGACTCTTCATGCCGCCTTGTGTTCCAGATTTGATTTCAATAGGAGTAATCTTCATTTTATGAATCTCCAGATAGTCTATCTCTGCCACACTTTTCCCCTTCTGTTCCCAGAAGAACATCTTCTGACGTTGGATACACGGTTTGTTTCGCAAAATCTCAAGTCCTGCAACCATCTCCGTAAGTCCACCTTTGTTGACAAGTTCCTGAGGAGTACCAGCCAAAATGAGTTCTATAAGTTGCTGCGCCAGGTTGCCTTCCAACTGAAGCACGGCCAGCAGTAATCCGGAATCCAGAAACAGTACCTTCATGCTCTTCTCATCTGCCTCTGCATCCAGAGGAATACCATTGCCCGAGGTAGAGACTACAGGAGTTACGATACCTGCCAGGGTCAATAAACGGAGTGCCTCCCTAATCTGCGAACTTTGATAGTCGGCTGATATTTGCTTGAATGTCAACTTTTCACCTGCCTGATGGCAGACACCACGCATCGTAGTGCGCAACAGATCAGAATTGACTCTCTTCTTATATTTACTGAAATCATCTTCGTACGTCAGCACAATATCTTCCAGAATGTTCCTGCATCGGTTGAAGTCATGAGTACGTGTCCAGGCAAGCACAGATTCCGGCATACCTCCAACAAGCAGGTAAATACGGAAGTATTCCACGAGTTTATCATGGAAAGCCTGTTCTAGGGGACGATTTCCACAAGCTTCATTTCGCATTTTTACTAGCCCCTCTTCATTATTGGCATACAAGAATTCATCGAATGTCATCGGGTACATAAAGAGAGAATGAATTCTTCCTACTCCAAAAGTGGGAAGTTCCTGAAGTGTGAATTCAAGAAGTGAGCCTGCGGCGATGACATGCAGCTCAGGATAATCTTCCTTGAAAAACCGAAGAGCCATAATGGCCTCTGGGCATTCCTGTATTTCGTCAAGGAAGAGGAGCGTCTTGCCTGCTTCTACAGGGACATTGATGTAACTGCTGATCTTTTCAGCTATTGAACGCACATCAAGATCACCATGGAAAAAGGTTTTAATAGCTTTGTTGCGCTCAAAGTTCACTTCTGCAAAATACTTAAACTGCTTTCCAAAATGTTTAACTGCAGATGATTTTCCTACCTGTCGGGCACCACGAAGCAACAGCGGTTTTCGCATGGAATCTTCTTTCCATGCTATAAGCTGAGTATCTATATTTCTTTTTATATATTCTGTCATATCTATAATTATTTGAATATCAGCAGCAAAGATAATTAAAATATTCAAATCCGAGAAATAATTCGCGCTAAAATATTCAAATCCGAGAAATAATTCGCGCTAAAATATCCAAATCCGAGAAATAACAGGCAAGTTTCGCAAGTGGTTCTGTCACTCATTCTGTCTTATACGTGAAAAAGTTGTCACCTTTAGGATGGTTAAACTAAATATATTAC
>ERZ1023701.280-NODE-280-length-17816-cov-14.407635_pt1 | contig 17816 bp, 16 predicted proteins | sample MGYA00380350_ERZ1023701 | MGnify/ENA primary metagenome ERZ1023701 (study PRJEB33179, sample SAMN07449025) | human gut metagenome | biome: Human-gut; feature: Human associated habitat; material: Faeces | host: Homo sapiens | place: India:Kasaragod | collected... | reverse complement strand
GGCACACCGCGTACCGTGACTATTGCCGGACTTGCCGTGTCGGGAGCCGATGGCTACGAAGACTATATGCTCACAGGTATTTCTGGACTCACTATAGGTGAGGAGATAGAATTGCCGGGCGACCAGATAACAGACGCCGTAAAACATTACTGGAAATACGGACTGTTCTCGGATGTGTCTATCTCGGTTGACTCGCTTGTGCACGACAAAGCATACCTGCATATACATTTGCAGATGCGCCCGCGTGTGTCAACTATCAACTACGTCGGACTGAAGAAGTCGGAACGTACTGATATGGAGGAAAAGCTTGGACTGCTTAAGGGCGCACAGATAACGCCTAACATGATAGACCGTGCCAAGTTGCTTGCTAAGAAGTACTTCGACGACAAAGGCTTCAAGAACGCTGACATACAGATTGTGCAGCGCGATGACGTGGCACAGAAGAACCAGGTGATTCTTGATGTCATAATCGACAAGAAGGAGAAAATGAAGATTAAAACCATCACTATCGAGGGCAATAAAGCTCTAAGCGATGGTAAAATTAAGGGTGGATTCTTACGTAAGGGTGCTTTTGCCAAGACACACGAGGCTGGTAAGTTAGGCTCGTTCCTTAAGGCCAAGAAGTATACACCCGAACGATGGAAAGCCGACAAGCAGAAGCTCATCGACAAGTACAATGAATACGGCTACCGCGATGCTGTTATTCTAGGCGACTCGGTATGGAATGTCGACAGTAAGCACGTTAGCATACTCATCAAGGTAGACGAAGGCAAGAAATACTTCGTACGCAATATACGCTGGGTGGGCAATACCGTATACAACTCCGACTATCTCTCTGCTGTACTAGGCATGAAGAAGGGAGACGTATACAACCAAAAGCATATGAACAAGCGTCTTACCGAAGACGACGACGCTGTAGGCAACAACTACTGGAACAACGGTTACATGTTCTACTCGCTGCATCCTACTGAGGTAAATATCGTGGGCGACTCTATCGACCTTGAGATGCGTATATTTGAGGGACCCCAGGCTCACGTCAACCATGTGCGTATCAACGGAAACGACCGTCTATACGAGAATGTTGTACGTCGCGAGCTTCGTACAAAGCCTGGCGATCTATTCTCTAAAGAGTCGCTGCAACGCTCTGTTCGTGAGATTGCATCAATGGGCCACTTCGACCCAGAGAAGATAGTACCAGATCCAAAACCAGACCCAGAGAATGGTACTGTAGACATAAATTACAACCTCGAGCAGAAGTCAAACGACCAGATTGAATTCTCACTCGGTTGGGGACAGACTGGTGTTATTGGTCGCATCGGATTGAAGCTTAACAACTTCTCTATGCGCAACCTATTCAACAAGAATAAGGAGCATCGTGGCATAATGCCTATCGGCGATGGCGAAGTACTGTCGCTTGGAGCACAGACCAATGGTACATACTATCAGTCGTACAACGCTTCTTACTCAACCAACTGGTTTGGAGGCAAACGACCAATACAGTTCTCTGTAGGTGCTTACTTCTCTAAGCAGACCGACGTGTCGAGCAACTACTATAATAGTGGTTACTTCAACAACTACTATAATTATATGTATGGCTACGGCAACTATGGCAGCTACAACAACTATGAGTCGTACTACGACCCCGATAAGTATGTCAAGTTGTTCGGTCTATCACTTGGTTGGGGCAAACAGTTACGCTGGCCTGACGACTACTTCCAGTTGTCACTCTCGCTGTCGTACACTCGCTATATGCTTAAGAACTGGAGTTACTTCCTCATGACAAACGGTAACTCTAACAACCTTAACCTCAGCATCCAGCTATCGCGTACATCTACCGACAACCAACTCTTCCCACGTCGTGGTTCTGAGTTCATGGCATCGGTTACAATCACTCCGCCATGGTCGGCATGGGATGGAAAAGACTATGAGCACCTCGCTACAAACTCTAAGTCGGCTACATATAATAAGGAGCAGCAAGAGAAATATCGTTGGGTAGAGTATCACAAGTGGAAGTTTAAGGGCCGTACCTTCACCGCACTTACAAGCGGACAGAAGTGTCTCGTGCTTATGACACGTCTCGAGTTTGGATTGCTCGGATCTTTCAACAAATGGAAGAAGTCGCCATTTGAAACCTATTATATGGGTGGTGATGGCATGTCTGGCTATTCTACATCATACGCCGAAGAGACCATCGGTCTTAGAGGTTATGAGAATGGATCGCTCACTCCTTACGGCTACGAGGGTTATGCTTACGACCGTATGTCGCTCGAGCTTCGCTATCCGTTCCTACTTGGCAACACCACTATCTACGGACTTGGATTTGTTGAGGGTGGTAACGCTTGGACAGATACAAAGAAGTTCAATCCATTCGATATGAAGCGTTCTGCCGGTATCGGTGTGCGCATCTTCCTACCAATGGTGGGTCTTATGGGTATCGACTGGGCTTATGGCTTCGACAAGGTATTCGGCACAAGAGGTGGTGCTCAGTTCCACTTCATCTTGGGACAAGAGTTCTAACAGCCAAGAGCTGTTAGAATTAGGAGTTAGGAATTAGGAGTTATCGGCTTGGAGCCGATTAGGAATTGTTCAATTTTGAATTAAGAATTAGGTTATGAAGAAATTAATGCTAATATGCCTCTTTACCATTACGGCACTGACGGCAAGCGCACAAAAGTTTGCACTCCTTGATATGGAGTACATCCTTAAGAACATTCCCGCCTACGAGCGTGCCAATGAGCAACTCAACCAGGTGTCGAAGAAATGGCAAGCAGAAGTGGAAGCTCTTAATACCGAAGCTTCTACTATGTACAAGAACTATCAGAACGAGATGGTGTTCCTATCTGCCGAACAAAAGAAGACACGCCAGGAAGCCATCATGAAGAAGGAAAAGGAGGCAAGCGACCTTAAGCGCAAATACTTTGGTCCAGAAGGTGAGCTATTCAAAAAGCGCGAAAGCCTTATGTCGCCTATCCAAGAGGAGATATACACTGCTGTAAAGGAGATATCCGAACTACGTGGCTACTCGCTCGTGCTCGACCGAGCATCTGATACTGGCATAATCTTCGGATCTCCAAAGATAGACATCAGCAACGAGGTATTGCAGAAACTTGGATATGCCAATTAAGAATAAATTAATAACAAAATAACAAACAAGAAAACAATGAAAAAGCTTATTTTAATGCTTATGCTGTGCATGCCATTGGCAACATTCGCACAGAAGTTCGGACACGTCAATGCACAGGAAATCATGCAGTCTATGCCTGAGTTCATCAAGGCACGTGGAGAGGTAGAAGCAGCTGCAAAGCAGTACGACAACGACCTCAAGGCTATGCAGGACGAGTTGCAGCGCAAGGCTCAGGACTACGACAAGAATGCCTCTACAATGAACGAGACAAAGAAGAAGGAGACAGAGGAATCGCTCCAGCAGATGTACCAGAAGATACAGCAGACTGCTCAAGACAACCAGCAGGCTCTTGGCAAGTTGCAGCAGGACAAGATAGGTCCTATCACCAACAAGTTGGTAGAGGCTATCAAGGCTGTAGGCAAGGCAGGTGGCTATGTATACATCATGGACGTAACAAGCGGCATTCCTTACATCAGCGATACACTGAGCAAGGACGTTACAGCAGAGGTTAAGGCCCAGCTCAACAAGCCGGCTGCTACCAAGAAGTAATGACCAAATCAAGTTTATCGAATAATTTCAATAATAATCAGATAGTTTGCAGAGGGGGATGGAGGCAAAGCGTTGCCAGTCCCCCTTTTTGATTTTTAGTAAAAACATCATTATGAAGAAGCTTTTATTTTCATTCCTTATGCTTGCTATCCCACTAATAGCAAGCGCACAAATACGTATGGGCTACTTCAGCTACAACGCCATACTTACCACCATGACCGACTATGAGCTTGCAAAGCGTAGTGTTGACGATCTGCGTCTTAAGTACGATGCCGAGATGAAACGATCAGAAAAGGAATTTAATGATAAGTACGAGGAGTTTCTTGAGGTTCAACGCGATCTTGTTCCGTCTATCTTGCGCAAGCGTCAAGCCGAACTTCAGGAGATGATGGAAAAGAATACTGCCTTTAAGAACGATGCCATACGTCTGCTCGAGCAGGCAGAGAACGATGCCTTAGCTCCAGTAAAACGCAAGCTCAACGAAGCTGTGGCTCGCGTTGGTCGTGAGCGTGGCTACATACTTGTGCTTAACACCGACAACGATGCATGCCCATATATCGACCCAGAACTGGGCGAGGATGCTACAGAGGCCATTAAAGAGGCAATAAAGTAGACTCTGACTGCATATTATAGTAAGGTACGATTTCCAAATCGTGCCACACAAAATTACTATAGTAGTGGCTTAAGTGATATAAACCTATTAATATCATTATAACGATGAACTTTCCTAAATCCCCAGGGCCAATAGGAGTATTCGACTCTGGTTACGGCGGATTAACCGTATTGCACGGCATCCGACAGTTACTGCCGCAGTACGATTATATGTACCTTGGCGACAATGCGCGTGCACCTTATGGCTCACGCTCGTTTGAGGTGGTATACCAGTTTACACGACAAGCGGTATTAAAACTGTTTGCCATGGGTTGCCATCTTGTTATACTTGGCTGCAACACAGCCTCGGCAAAGGCTCTACGCACTATTCAGCAACGCGACCTACCACAACTCGACCCTACACGCCGAGTACTTGGCATCATTCGTCCTACTGCTGAGGTTATAGGTTCGTTAACACGTTCGCGCCACGTGGGTGTGCTTGCTACGGAGGGAACAATTAAGAGCCAGTCTTATTCGTTGGAAATTAAGAAACTATTTCCTGACATTGAGGTATCGGGTGTAGCATGTCCGCTGTGGGCAGCTATAGTAGAAGCTGGTGAGGCCGACTCGCCTGGTGCCGACTATTTTGTAAAGAAGCGCATCGACCAGCTTATGCGTAAGGATCCAGACATTGACACCGTCATACTTGGCTGTACACATTATCCCTTGCTGATGTCGTCTGTTGTCAAGAACATTCCCGATGGAGTGCGCATAATGGCGCAAGGCACCTATGTAGCAGAGTCTTTACAGAACTATCTGGAGCGACATCCCGAAATGGAGCACAACATTACCAAGGGCGGCACTTGCCGATATCTTACTACTGAGAGCGAGGAGAGATTCAGCGAGACGGCACGCATCTTCCTTCACGAGGACGTAACGGTCAACCATGTAAACCTTACAGAGAACTAATTTTTATCATCCAACAGTGATTTAAATGAATACGTTATCGTAGGCCTACGATAACGTATTCATTTAAACATGCATATTTCTGTCCTTTCACATCCCCTTGTTTCCGTCAATAATCCATCCCTTTTCGCAAATAACTCCTGTTTAATTTCGCCACGTCATTTTTTTGCAGTACCTTTGCACTCGATTTCATTATAAGTATAACTATGTGGAAGAATTTGGCTGCTTGCAACCACACTAAAAAATGCTAAAACTGCAAGGCATAAGCACGGCTTTCCGTACGTCACGCTACATACATCAGCGTGTCGCAAGCAATGATGGAAGGGCGTCTATGCAGCGGTAATTGGTGTTTTTCCACTAATTTTTTAAATTTAAAAATTGGAAAAAATGAATTATCTTTTTTCATCAGAATCAGTTTCAGAAGGCCATCCTGACAAGATAGCCGACCAAATCTCGGACGCTCTTGTAGATCAGTTCCTAGCTTACGATGCCAACGCACATTGTGCCATCGAGTCGTTTGTAACAACAGGCCAAGTAGTGATTATGGGCGAGGTGCGCTCAGGTGTGTACATCGACCTACAGACCATCGCACGCAAGACAATCAACCAGATTGGCTACAACAAGTCGGAGTATCAGTTTGACGGCAATTCATGTGGTGTGCTTACAGCCATCCATGAGCAGAGTGACGACATTAACCGTGGCGTAAGCCGTGCCGAAGAAGAAGAACAAGGCGCTGGCGACCAAGGTATGATGTTTGGTTATGCCACTAACGAGACAGAAAACTACATGCCTGTTACGCTCGACCTCGCACAACACATTATGCAGGTGCTTGCCGACATACGCAAGGAGGGCAAGGAAATGACCTATCTGCGTCCTGACTCTAAGAGCCAGGTTACAGTAGAATATTCGGAGGAGGGTATACCTCAGCGCATCGACACTATCGTAGTATCCACACAGCACGACGAGTTTGACACCGACGACGAGCGCATGCTTGCTAAGATTAAGAACGATGTGCTCAACATCCTCATGCCACGTGTAAAGGCCGAGATACATAGCGATAAGGTGCTCGCATTGTTCAACGACGACATCAAGTACTTTGTCAATCCTACTGGCAAGTTTGTTATTGGTGGCCCTCACGGCGATACAGGTCTTACTGGCCGTAAGATTATCGTAGACACATACGGTGGCAAGGGTGCTCACGGCGGTGGAGCCTTCTCGGGTAAGGACCCATCTAAGGTAGACCGTTCGGCTGCATATGCAACCCGTCACATTGCCAAGAATATGGTAGCAGCAGGCGTTGCCGATGAGATGCTTGTTCAGGTAAGCTATGCCATCGGTGTAGCTGAACCAGTAAACATCTATGTCAATACCTACGGACGCTCTAACGTAAAGATGAGCGACGGCGAGATTGCACAGAAGATAAGCAAGCTGTTCGACCTCCGTCCTAAGGCTATAGAGCGTACACTCAAGTTGCGTCAGCCTATCTACCGCGAGACAGCTGCCTACGGACATATGGGCCGCAAGAACGAGGTGGTTAAGAAGACATTCACATCGCGCTACCACGAAACCAAGGTTATGGAGGTTGAACTCTTTACATGGGAGAAACTCGACCGAGTGGACGACATCAAGAAAGAATTCGGACTGTAATAGAACCAACAATTAAATCAAACAATGAACACTCTCGCTTCTGACTCCATACACACCGAGGAGATTATCCTCAACGAGGACGGACAAGTGATGGGCAAAGCCACCCAAAGGCAACACCATCAGCTTACGCCTGCCCAAGTGTTGTCGTGGTTGCCTAAAAACGCCACACCCGAACAGCAAGATTCGGCTATCCAGGCCCATATCAAGCCATCGGAAATAACATGGAGTCAGCAGCCTGACACTCTACACCTACCTGGACATACAGCAGGACACTCGTGGCGCGACGTCAACATGCCAAAGTATTACCGCGAGTCTTACTTCACCGGCAAGCCTTGTTTCCACCCCGATATGTTCGGAGGCCGACTTGGTGTTGCCGGCGACCCAGTGCCATACAGTATAGCACGCGACAACGTCATTACTGGCTTGCTGCTGTTCTGCTTCATTATAGCAGCCATAGCCTTTGCCAAATCCAAGAGGTTCATACTAAAACAAGCGCGACACTTCTTCCGTCCACCGCACGACGAGCGCACGTCAGGCATGAGCGAGACATCTGGAGAAGTGCGTGTGCAATTCTTCTTTGTGCTTCAGAGTTGTCTGCTCTTTGCGCTTGTATACTTCTTCCGAGTACAAATACACGTAACCGATACGTTCGTCATCGACCAATATCAGGTGATAGGCATCTTCGCGCTTATTAACCTATCCTATATACTTGTCAAGTCGGGCTTATACTGGATTACGGGATGGGTGTTCTTTGAAAGGCGGCTCAACGACATATGGATGAAGGCGTTTCTGTTCCTGCTGGCAATGGAAGGCGTATGCATATTCCCTGCAGTTGTGCTGCAAGCCTATTTCGAGATGCCTGTCGAAACCACCTTATTATATACTACTGTGGTGCTCGTAACGTTCAAAATACTGGCACTTTACAAGTCGTACATCATCTTTTTCAGACATTCGGGCCATTCTTTGCAGATTTTTTTGTACTTTTGCACGCTTGAACTATTACCCTTCGTAATGCTACTTGGGGTACTTGCCATAACAGGCAACTGTCTGAAAGTGAATTTCTGACATCGCATAAATACATTCACGATATATATATATTAGATAGACAAATGATAAAGAAAATCTTGATTTCCCAGCCCGAACCATCGAGCGAAAAGTCGCCATATTACGACATTGCCAATGATTTCGGTGTAGAACTCGTTTTCCGCCCCTTCATCAAGGTTGAAGGACTCAGCACAAAAGAGTTCCGCCAACAGAAAATCGGACTTTTGGATTTCACCGCTGTGGTATTTACATCGCGTCATGCTATAGACAACTATTTTAAATTGGCTAAAGAGATGCGCATCACCATACCGGAAGACATGAAGTACTTCTGCGTAACCGAGACAATAGCACTCTATATACAGAAATACGTGCAATACCGCAAGCGTAAGGTTTTCTTCGGAACTACTGGCAAGATTGACTCGCTCATCCCTACTATGGTTAAGCACAAGACCGAGAAATATCTCGTGCCACTTAGCTCGGTACACAACGACGACGTGCAGCGACTGCTTGATGCCAAGAAACTCAATCATAAGGAATGCGTGATGTACCGCACCGTCAGCAACGACTTCACAGAAGAGGAAGCAAAGAATTTTGACTGCGATATGCTTGTGTTCTTCAGTCCAACTGGTATAAAGGCATTCACCAAGAACTTCCCTGAATTCAAGCAAGGTGATGTACGCATAGCTACATTTGGTCCAGCTACAGCCAAGGCTGTGGAAGAAGAGGGATTCCGTCTCGACCTTGAGGCACCTACAAAGGAATATCCTTCGATGACAGCTGCGTTGCGCTGGTATCTTGAGAACGACAAATAACAATAAACTCTGTCACATGACCTCACCAACATTCTCACTCCCCCAATCGGAGCGCATCAACAGCAAAAAGCAGATAGACCGACTCTTCCGTGGAGGCGGCTCTAAAGCTATGACAGCATCGCCACTACGTGTGGTATATATGGCTGAAGAGAGGAGCGGGAACAATGGCGAGGATGAAACATATTTGGACGGATCGGATGTCAAGATTGATGAGCCTGTAGCTCAAATGATGGTAAGCGTGCCTAAGCGTTTCTTTAAGCGAGCTGTAAAACGCAACCGCATCAAACGCCAAGTGCGCGAAGCTTACCGACTGAATAAGCACATACTGACCGACAGTATCGACCTAACGATACACAAAAAGGTTTCTATGTGCTTTATATGGACAACCGACCGCATGCTAGAAACGGCCGAGGTGGAGCAACGCATGAGGAGTCTGCTGAATCGACTTAAGGAGAAATTGGCAAAACATAAGGAGATGTTGATATGAATATAAATATAATTCTGCACAATCTCTCCCGTTTTTTGGCTTGGCTCATCGTGCAACCCATAGTCTTCTATCAGAAGTTTATAACTCCATACACCCCTGCCTCGTGCCGATTTCAGCCCACTTGCTCGGAATATGCACGTCAGGCCTTGCTGAAACACGGATTCTTTAAAGGTATGGCATTATCAATATGGCGCATCCTAAGATGCAATCCATGGGGCGGTTCCGGATACGACCCAGTGCCATAGCAAGGCTTCTCAACACACCTACACACCTACTCCCCTACCACAAACAGAAAACATCAGTTTAAACAAAATAACAACAATGGCAAAAAATTTCGTTGAAGAACTGCGCTGGCGCGGCATGCTCGCGCAGATTATGCCCGGTACTGAGGAATATCTCAATACCCACATGGTGTCTGCGTATCTGGGCACCGACCCTACAGCCGACTCTCTGCACATTGGCCATCTTTGCGGTATCATGATGTTGCGTCATCTGCAGCGTTGCGGACATAAGCCTTACTTGCTTGTTGGAGGCGCAACCGGCATGATTGGCGACCCTTCGGGCAAGAGTCAGGAGCGTAACTTGCTCGACTCTGATACTCTCTACCACAACCAAGAGGCTATTAAGAAGCAGGTGGCTAAGTTCCTCGACTTCGATGGCAACGAGCCTAACAAGGCCGAGCTTGTCAACAACTACGACTGGATGAAAGACTTTACCTTCCTCGACTTTGCTCGTGAGGTTGGCAAGCACATCACCGTAAACTATATGATGGCTAAGGACTCTGTACAGAAGCGTCTCAATGGCGAGGCACGCGACGGATTGTCTTTCACAGAGTTCACATACCAGTTGCTCCAGGGATACGACTTCCTCTATCAATATCAGAAGTACGGCATACGCCTTCAGCTTGGCGGCAACGACCAGTGGGGCAACATGACCACTGGTACCGAGCTTATACACCGTACTCTTGGCAACGACGCCGAAGCCTATTGTCTTACATGCCCGCTCATCACCAAGAGCGACGGCAAGAAGTTTGGCAAGACCGAGAGTGGTAACGTATGGCTCGACCGCAATCGCACCACTCCTTATGCCTTCTACCAGTTCTGGCTCAACGTTAGCGACGTAGAGGCCGAGAAGTATATCAAGATATTCACCGACCTTGACAAGGAGACTATCGACGCACTTGTAGCCGAGCACAATGAGGATCCTGGTCGCCGTATACTTCAGAAACGTTTGGCCGAGGAAGTAACAACAATGGTTCATTCTCGCGAAGACCTTGAGATTGCTCAGGAGGCTTCAAGCATCCTCTTTGGCAAGGGCACAAAGGAAACCTTGCAGAAGTTTGACGAGGCCACACTGCTTTCTATATTCGAGGGTGTGCCTCATTTCACACTCGACAAGGGCCAGCTTGGACAGCCTGCTGTAGATATCTTTACTCGTGACGAGGTCAAGATATTTGGCTCTAAGGGCGAGATGCGCAAGCTTGTTCAGGGTGGTGGCGTATCACTCAATAAGGAGAAACTCGCTGCATTCGACCGTGTAGTAACTGCCGACGACCTTATAGACGGCAAGTATCTGCTTGTTCAGCGTGGCAAGAAAAACTATTATCTCATTACTGTTAAGTAAGGAACATACAATACAAATATTGACGTCAATCATCCAGAATTGCATTCTGGATGATTGACGTTTCTTTTTTATACCTACATTAAACTTGATTTAATTTATTTTAACGTTATATTATAATAAAAGAGCATGTTTATGTTTACTTTTGCAAGTAAAATATATTTAGTATGAGAAAATTATTACTTGTAGCACTGTTCGTGCTTAGTTTTGTTACGACAGCAAGCGCACAGCTTCCTAAAGTAACATTAAAGAGCATCGACGGCAAAACCGTCAGTACAGACACCCTTTCTAACAATGGCAAACCATTCATTATCGACTTCTTTGCCACATGGTGTAAGCCTTGCAACCGCGAGCTTTCAGCCATAAGCGAGGTCTATGAGGATTGGCAAGAGGAGACAGGTGTCAAGATTTACGCTATTTCTATCGACCAAGCTCAGAACATTAATAAGGTGAAACCTCTCGTCGATAATCACGGATGGCAATACGAGGTATTGCTCGACCCCAATAGCGACTTCAAGCGTGCACTGGGCGTGCAGACTATTCCCTACGTGATAGTATGCGACGGCAAGGGCAACATCGTGTCTAAGCACAACGGCTATACCGAGGGTGCCGAGGAGGAGCTCATCGAGGAAGTGCGCAAGCTTGTTGGCAAGAAGTAATTACACAGACTTGTAGGCAATAATAATGATAAAGGTAGGTACGGCTTAATGCCGTACCATACTTTTTTTTAATATATCTACTTTTTTTAAACAAAATGCTTCCACGTGGAGGCATGCAATACATATATATAATGTATCTCAACAGAATTCTATTGCTCGCTCTCACAGTCATGACCGTTGGTTCGGCAAGCGCGCAGAAGGTGAAGGTGGCCAAGGACTACGAGGTAACTCTCACCGGAAGCCTTCAGAGCGACATTCTCATTCCGCAAGAGGACAATAACATAGGCACAGGCACCTACAAGGACGATGTGCTTACTAATACTTATGCCGAGCTTCACGCGTTGTCGAAATATGTCGACGCAGGAGCCCGATTCGAATATCTCGACCACCCATTGCCTGGATTCGAGAAGGACTTCAAGGGCTGGGGTGTGCCTTTCTATTATATCAAGGGTAAACTGAAGAACGCCGAACTGACCCTTGGTAATTATTACGAACAGTTTGGCTCTGGTTTTATTCTACGCACATACGAAGAGCGTTCTTTAGGTATCGACAACTCTTTACTTGGTGGCCGCCTTGTTCTGCGTCCGGCAAAGGGCGTGCAGCTCAAGGCTCTCAGCGGCAAGCAGCGCCGCTATTGGGACCACAACGATGCTTGGGTGTCGGGTGCTGACGTGGAGCTTGGGCTTGCCGAATGGTTTCCAAAGATGCAGCAGAGCGGCACTTATCTCACACTCGGAGGATCATGGGTCAACAAGCACGAGAAGGCCGACCAGGAAATCTATGCCGACCCAACCCACAAGCTTAACTTGCCTGAGAATGTGAACGCCTTTGATGTGAGAGCCAACTTGCAGAAAGGCAATTTCAGCGTGTTGGCTGAGTATGCCCAGAAGACAGAAGACCCCTCGTTCGACAAGAACTATCCCTACATCTACCGCAAGGGATATGTGGCAATGCTCTCCACCTCTTATTCAAAGAGCGGAATGAGCATCTTGCTTCAGGCAAAGCGTTCCGACAATATGTCGTTCCGCTCGAGCCGTGTGGAAAACGGCACTTCCTCCTACATCAACCACTTGCCGGCGTTTGCCATGCAGCAGACTTATGCCTTGGCGGCTCTCTATCCCTATGCCACACAGCCTAATGGTGAGTGGGCTTATCAGGCTGAGTTGGGATATAAGTTCAAGCGCAACACATTCTTTGGTGGTAAGTATGGCACAAGTGTGAAGCTCAACTTCTCGCATATCCACTCACTCGAACAGAATCCACATGATGGTGGAACTCCCGGCACCGACGGCTATGGCTCGGCTTTCTGGAAGTGGGGCGACAAGACCTACTATCAGGACATCAATGTGCAGATTGAGAAGAAACTCTCAAAGGATTTCAAGCTCAACCTCATGTATATGAACCAGTTCTACAACAAGTCGGTTGTTGAGGGCGAGGGAGGTATGATCCACTCCGACATCTATATCGCAGAGGGTAAGTATCGCTTCAACCGCAAGCTCACTCTTCGTGGAGAGGCGCAGTATCTGCATACAAAGGAAGACCAGGGCGACTGGTGGTTCGGACTACTTGAGCTCTCGGTGCTGCCTAACTTCATGTTCACCATTAGCGACCAGTATAATGGCAATGAGCACTACTACACCAAGGATGGCTCTATCGATGCTGAGAAGGGCACACATAGCGAGCATTATATCAACGGTTCTGTGACATTCACAAGCGGAGCCCACCGTCTGCAAATAGGTTATGGCAAGACACGTGCTGGCTACAACTGCTCAGGTGGCGTGTGCCGTTACGTGCCTGCAAGCAAGGGCGTGACAATGTCTTACAACTTTAACTTCTAAAAAAAGAACCTCAAAGATATGAAACTGAAGAATATTATGCTTGGTGCAATGAGCGCCATAATTACTCTCGCGGCCGCTTCGTGCAGCAATATCGACGAGGACGAGCGACTGATTTATGTGAAACCTGCCGATGTGGGACGTGCCGTGCTTATTGAGGACTTCACAGGACAGAAATGTGTGAACTGTCCTACAGGCACAGAGGCTATCAACGCTATGGTCGAGACTTACGGCGAGGAAAATGTCATAGCAGTCGGCATACATAGCGGTCCGCTTGGATACAAGGGCACAAAAAAGAAAGTGGGTCTTATGACTGATACTGGCAATGAGTATTACAATAAGTGGGACTCGGAAAAGAAAATCGGTCAGCCGTGGGCTCTCTTCAACCGTTCCGCAGCTCCGAATGCTAACATCAACACTTGGATTACCTATGTCAAGGACCTCATTTCAAAGAAGGCAAAATTGTCGATCGGTGTAACCAATGCTTATGACGAGGCTTCACGCACACTCACAACCGACATTGAGGCTCGGGGAACCGACGGCACAACAGTTGGCAAGCTTCAGGTGTGGCTCATTGAGGATGGCATTGTTGCATTGCAGATGATGCCGGATGGCTCAAGTAATGATGATTATGTCCACAATCATGTGTTCCGTGCTGCTGTCAATGGCACATTGGGCGAGGACGTTACGGTGAAGGAGGGTGAGGCTACCAACAAGCAGTACACATATACCTTGCCTGAGAACTGGAATGCCGAGAATGTGTCGGTAGTAGCTTTCGTCTACAGCGACAATGGTGTGGAGCAGACTGTTAAGAAAGCCATCGTTGCAAAGCAGGAATAATAACCTTAAAAAACTTTTGATATGAAGAAAATATTCACTCTCTGCCTTGCGCTCTTCTGCGCAACGGCAACATTCGCCCAGAATGATAATAATTTCAATTCTAAGGGCACTTTCGTGTTCACCGACAAGGATGGCAACGTGTATGAGGACGGTGATGTAATCACACGTGATGAGGCTGAGGAAAGTCCGTTTGGAGGCATCCAGATTGCATCGGGCCTTTATGTAAAGCAGACAGTAGCTGACTTTGATGGTGCTCCGTTGCTTTGCGGAATGTCTGCTGATATTAAGAAGATAGACAATGGCGAACTGCAGTTCTGCTTCCCTGGAAGTTGCCGTATAGCCGACAAAGTTGGATTTTATGATGCTACTATAATTCAAAAAATTAAAAGTGGCGCAAGCTTGGTGACAGAATGGACTCCAGGTTGGGATGAGGATGAGGAGAATCAGTTGGAAGGAATGGCTACAGCCACATTCACACTTTATGCATTTCAGAACTTTGGTTCCCCCGAAAAACCTAACTATTACAACTATGGTGCAGCCTCTTCTATAACAGTCAACTTCGTGCATGGCACTACCGGTATCAACGGAGTTGTCGACAACTCTAAGGCCACGGTCAATGCTATTTATACTGTCGACGGCACACGTGTGCAGAAGATGCAGAAGGGCTTGAACATTGTGAAGCTTTCCAATGGTAAGACTATGAAGATAGTAAATAAATAATAATAGTAATTGTTAAAACAAAGAAGAATTATGAAAAAACTTTTACTTTCAGCTTTCGCCATGTTGATCGCATTGACAGCTGGCGCGCAGAAGTTCCAAGCTTCAAAGTGTGACGTTAAGCTTGACGTTCAGAAAGCTACTGTAGTGAAGTCGGATGCCAAGAAGGCTCCCGCTAAATCAAGTGTAGCTGAAAACCAGCGTCTGGTGGGCTATTACAGCACAGACGACTGTGATGCTTATATTGGAGCTAAAGGTCTTACAGGCAACAATCCTGTAGGTGCTCTGCTTAGTGCGAGTGACCTTGCTCCTTATTATGGTGCAAAGATTGTCGGCATCCGTTTCAACTTGGCACAGGGTTGCTCGGCATCTAATGTGTTTGTTAAGAATATAACAGCAGATGGCAACATCCAGGATTTCGTAACTGTTGATAAGAACATTACTTCTCCTGCTGGTGATGCGAATACTGGCACATGGCAAACAGTAATGTTTGATGCTGACAAGCAGTTTGAGCTTTCAGACAAGTATACTGGTCTTATGATTGGCTACACCTACAAGCAGACAAGTAATAACTATCCTGTAGGTCTGTACTCAGGTGCTTATGGCGTATTTTATATGTATGCCAACATCCCGGCATCGCAAGGTGGCAATGGTGAGGCTTGGTACAACATGGGTAGCGACTACGGTGCACTCAGCGTTCAGCTCATTGCTGAGAACGACAAATTCTCTCCTAACGCAATCGTTCCTTTCGACTTCGGCAAGTTTAATGTTGTTGTAGGTGAAACAAAGACGGTTGGTGTACGTTTGGCAAACCTTGGTACAAAGTTCGAGAGCCTTGACTTCACTACAACTCTTGAAGGCAAGACAAGCAAGGAGCAGCATGTAGACCTTGGCAAGGACTATGGTGTTGGTGGCACATTCACTCTCAATGTTCCGTTTGAGGCTGCTTCAAAGCCTGGCAAGTATGAGGTTACATTCACAGTAACTAAGGTTAACGGTGTTGCCAACGGTGCTACTGTAACATCTGCAAAGGGTATTAACAATACTCTTGCCCAGAAGCTAAAGAAGGTGGCTGTTGTTGAGGAGTTCACTGGTACTAAATGTGGATGGTGTCCGCGCGGTCATGTTGCCATGCACAATCTGAGCGAGAAGTATGGCGACCAGTTCATTGGTATTGCATTGCATCAGTACAGCCAAACTGATCCTATGTATATTGACGACTATAGCCTTGGCTTCAACGGTGCTCCTTCTGCTGTAGTCGACCGTACCACTTTTGGTGATCCTTACGTTGCCATGCCTGCTGCTGTAGAAGCTGCATTGGCGGATTACCCAGAAGTTTCTGTCAGCGTAAGCGGACAGTACAATGCCGACTCAACACAGGTTGAGGCTACAGCAACTGTAACCTCACTCGTTTCAGGACAGTATGAGGTTGCTTATATGCTTGTTGCTGATGGTTTGACAGGTAAGACAAGTTCATGGAAGCAGGCCAACAACTACAGCTCTACAATGAAGAATAAGACTGGTTTGAATAAGAGTGATATTCCTGCAGATTTGCAGAGTTATTGGAATGAACCCGCGTCATGTAATCAGGTCTACAACGACGTGCTTATTGCCAGCTCTTACTCTGACAGCGAGAACCAGGCTGAGTTTGGTGAGTTTGTAGAGAATGGCGTTACAACTGGCAACTATACTCTTACTATGCCTACAAAGAAAATCTTGTTAAAGGCACTCGACAAGAAAAAGGTTTCTGTAGTTGCTGTTATCATCGATCCTGAGACTGGCGCTATCCTGAATGCTGGCAAGGCTCTCGTGGGTGCTGGTTCTACTGGCATCATTACAGTAAACAACTCTACCAATGCTACTGTTGTAGCTCGCTATGCTGCCGATGGCACTAAGGTTTCTGCTCCTGTTAAGGGCTTGAACATCCTCAAGATGTCCGACGGCACCACACGCAAGGTGATGGTTAAGTAAATTCGTCTATTCCTTAAGGGGGAATTAGTTCTGCTTTAAGCAGAGACAATATAATATAAATGGAGTGGCTGCATTCCGCACAGTAAACGTGTGGAGCACAGCCACTCCTTTTTTTTAGTAGTCAAATTATATAAAATTAACATGGATTGTTGTAGGTGTAACTATTCAGCGAATACCATAGCTGTCCGTACACCTCCAAAGGGCACGGATAGCTTTATATGGTGATAAGTCATGCTTTTTTGCTGTTTCTACAATAGAGCGCAGTTCCAAGAAAGCGTCCGCTCCAAGTTCAGACCAGAATGTGCCAGAGTTTTTCAATTTGATTTTCAGTTTTCTAATGCCACGTTCACTGTCGTTGTTGTCAGACGGAATCAAAGGGTCTTCAAGAAAATTGAATATGTAGTCTCTGCACTTTATCAATCCGTTCTTCAAACGCTGAAAGTCTTTGCCAAGACTTGTGACACTCTGCTTGGGTGCTTTTAAGCCACGGCTCTTTAGGCATGATGTCTTGCGGATGCTCGTTACGTTCATGTATGGTCTGTTGCAGAATGCTTTCAATGCGCCTTGACCACTGCTGTTTGTCGTCAACCTCATTCAGATATTGCAGTTCTCGCAGAATGTGGCAAAGATGATGATGAAGGAAAATGAACTGCCGTATTCCATGGCTTCTTTCAAGGAATCATGGCGAGTACATACATCGCTAAATTAATTTTCGACAAGTGTCGGAGTTTACCGAACCGAAAGTTAATTAGTCATACTATCAAAGAACTCTTTGGCTGGCAGCGTAAAGCCGCTTAGCCTTTATCTCAAATTTTAACGAACTATTGATATCAACTTGCTTGTTCATAAATATACATATTATGTAGCGTATGGGCAACAGGATTACTTTCGATGAAATCAGCCAGCAACTCTGTAGCATCTATAGAGTAACGCTCTGCTGCTTCCAGAACGAAG
>ERZ1023701.273-NODE-273-length-18075-cov-40.115261_pt1 | contig 18075 bp, 10 predicted proteins | sample MGYA00380350_ERZ1023701 | MGnify/ENA primary metagenome ERZ1023701 (study PRJEB33179, sample SAMN07449025) | human gut metagenome | biome: Human-gut; feature: Human associated habitat; material: Faeces | host: Homo sapiens | place: India:Kasaragod | collected... | reverse complement strand
AGCGTACCGCCAAGGTAATCAATGCGAGATTGAAGGAATTGGGCAGAGAGCCAGTATGGAAGGATTGGGATGCCTCATTCGATTTGTTTGGAAATATCGCAAACGGATAAAGAAGATTTAACATATAATATCTTTGAATCTTTTGATTTTCAAATAAAAATCCCTGCCAGCTTTCACAAGCTGGCAGGGATAATTATAAGTAAAAGATGTAATTCGCTATTCTGATTTCACTTAGAAAATCATCTTATAGTCCTTACTGTTACCATCTGTCAATTCTATGTGTATGATTTGAATGCCTGTGGCTATGCTCGCCTTTAAACACCTTGAACCATTTCCCTGTACCCTGCTGATGATTCTGCCATTCAGGTCTATGACCTTGACACTCTTGAGCAGACCGCAGGCAGATTGCACGAGGACAGAAGAACCTTCCTGAACAATACTGATGCGCTGATCAGTATCGACAGATGTCACATCTGTACTTCCATAACGGCTTCTGATAACAAATCTGCCTAACGAGGTCTCGGCATCCGCAATAATGACAGGAGAATCGAGTGAATAATCGGCACCCGAAAGCATATCATGGAGAACATATCCGCTCATATCAACACCCTGAATAGGTTTTACCTCGATACGGATGCTATCCTTTTGCGACAGATAGATTCCTAAAGATGTAGCGCCAGTCATCGGAAGGATATCGTAAGCCTGACTCTGCTGAATACCAAATACCTTCAAAGGTGACTTCACTTCACTATCCAGAAGAGTTGGAACCAATACAGAGTTCTTGAAAGAAGAACCAGCAGAAACATCATAAGCAGTTTCTGAATTCTCCATCACCAGCATAGCTGCTGATTTGCTTCGCGTCTTCAGGCTTTCCACACACACTTTCAGTCCCTTGGCTTCAGCAGGTTTACTTTCCTCAGTAGCCTTCTTGCTTCCACCAATCATTTCTGGGGTGAGCAGCAGGGTGATTTGCGTACTCGGCTCATCTTTTGTGGTAACATAGAATGCCTGCATGGGGGCGATGGTGGTGGCGTTGCCCGTAGAAGCGACCTTGCTTACAGTTTGCTCTTCCATGCCTCCCGATTCATTCTCTACTTCCACCTTCACACTGCTCACGTTCTCATTCACCTCCAGGAACTTCTGGATATTCAGGCGGCTCATGAATGGGTTGCCCAGCACGAAGGTCTGCGTAGGAATATCCGATTTCAGCGTAATCGGATACTCGCTCTGCCCCACGAACACCGTGCGGTTCTCCGTCACTTCCTTGCCTTCCGACAGATACTTATATTCCATCGTCAAGTAGCCCTTCTTCGGAGAATCCGGTTCGTAGATGAAGCGGTTTATCTTATTTGCATCTTTCGTCACTGTTTCACTAGCCACTTTCTCCTGATCGTAATCCACGAAGTAACTATATTCTTTATGCGCCTTAGGCAGGCGGATACTGAACTTATTGGTAGCCGGCAGATTGCCGTTGTCTATCCACATAGAGAAGCCTTCACCCATGCCGTACTCCTTCGCCACGGCATTGAAGTTGTGCGACCAGGTGGCCTCGTTCACGGCAAGCGTTTCATCCGTCAAAACCGGATTTCCCTTGCTGTCTAACGAATAAATCTTACCCGGATGCGCAGCCGCCCAGAGGCGCTGGTAGATGCTCGGGTTGAAGCGCTGTTCCTTCCAGTTTTCTTCGTTCAGCTCCTCGAAGTATTTCGCCTTCGTGGTGTCGGCAGGCATGAACATATCGCCCGTGTACATCTGCTTGAGCGGTGCACTCAGCAGATAGTAATGGTTCGGCTTCTGCTCCAGTTCTACCCATGCCTTGCGATAGTTGAGCGATGGCACGTTATCCACCGCCGAACGGGGTTCGAAGAAGATATCCTTGCAGCAGTAGTCGGCTGGCTTCTCTGGCGTGCCCAGCACTGGGAAGTTATCGGCATCCGACGAGATGATGGCGTTGGTGCAGCAGTAAGGCGAACCGTCGCTCCAGTTGTCCCATTTGTTCCATTCATTGGTAGATGCACTCGGAAGCCATCGGGTCTGTAATGGATGAACCTGATATACTACAGAAGAGAGTGGCGTCCAGCTGCCGTCGAAGAAGGTGAGCTGATATTCGCCCGGCTCCTTGGTGATATAAGAATATTTAATATTGTTCTTGGTGTCTGCTGTAGAATGCAGAGACACGATGCCATTATCTCCCGCATTCTTATCACCGAAGTAAAGATGATAATCTACTCCAGTCAATCCGGTAGCAGTTACGACAATCTTATCTCCTACGCATACATTGTTGACAACGATATCGTCTACACCATCTACGCACGACTTGTCGTCCTTACAGTCAGGAATACCATCATTATCAATATCACCACGTGTCACGAGTCCGTATAATTTCTGCACATCCAATGCGCCTACAATTTTGGCTAAAGTTAATCGCACCTCGTCATACGCTTTCTTTGGCTGAAAGAAGAGGATATTCTTATCGCCATAACCCGCTACATCAGCGGAAATCACCTTCCAGTCGGTAAATTTATCTCCCGTAGAATTACCGTCTTTGAAGGTTTCTACCGTTAGCCAGTCTCCTACATCTACGGCTGCCAGGAAAGTCTTGTTGTCAATGACAATTCCCAACTGATGATGATAGTCGAGTGTTCTACCCATCTTTACGGCGAATGTTTGACCAACTCCCAGACTTACCGTATTGGCAACCGCCATATAGGTATTCAAGTCATCATCCACCAGATAACCTAAGTTATCATCTACAGTAGCCACACTCACCGCTCCGCCAAATTTGGTTTCATTAGCATTGATGGTAGTATGTGAATGATTATGCGACATCACCATACTGCTACATGCAAGTGGCGAAGAACAGTCATCGGCAGCCTCCTCAATAAAGGCATAGTAGATACGGAGTTTAGAACCGCCCAGATTGAGTACACCCGAATTCCAGAGTTGGAACTCATCCATCTGAATCGTGTCTTTGCTGACGTAGGCTGGAACTTCGATAGAATATCTTATCTTTTGCAGCTTGTCTGAACCTGCAATATCTGCACTAATCGCATTGTTCTCATCTATCAGATGGCGATATACTTCCTTGCCTTGGTTATAGCAGCGTATCTGCAGGAATTGCAGGGCATGCAAATTGATTACTGTAGCATCAGCCTCTACCACAAAACCAATGCGCTTAGGTTGAGCTCTCTTGACGGCATCCGGCTCTGATTCACCTTTGTGTCGGTCGGTAGCATCGTATATCAGTTGACCATCCTTGCGGTGAATTCCGATGATGCAGAGGTTATCGGCAAGACTCAAGCCACCTATATATTCGGCATATTGATCATATTCACCCTTGATAATATTGTCTCTATCCTTGAGTTCAGAGATAGAAAGCAACGAGCCGGATGATTCGTGAATCTTAGGCGATACCTCGTAGAAATCTTCACCCAGTTTGTTGACAAGTGGTTTGCCGCAAGTTGTATTTCCATCATTAAAACCACCTACAGTAATGGTGGTTTCATCATAACATTCGTCCTGAGCCGTGGCCCTGAAGGTATATTTACCAGGTTCCAGATTGGTAACTTGACCAGCAGAGGTAACCTTTACAGGTGTGGTGGCAAGAATATCGTTATTTTTCGAATCCCAGGCATTCACCAGACTCCATGTTACGCTTACTTTCGGATTAGAACGGAGAGTAAACGAAGTCTGCGACCCGCAGATGTTGCTGCTGATGGTAGGATTGATAGGGCACCGGTGGGATACATCTGGAGCCATTCTTACGAATCCATAGTGGATGCCGATGGCGCCTGCATCAACTCCGAGAACCGTAAGGAATCTGATTTCGCATCCTGAAAACGGCACCTTTGCCTTGATGCTCACCGTTCCGTCGCCAATCTGCACCAGCGAGAGGTGGAGCACCTGGGCAGAAATCGTTTCTTCCTGCACCTTGTTTCCCTTGTGGTCGAAGAGCAGCACGTTGACCCATGTTCCTGCATTGAGGCTCAGCAGGGCATCCATCTTGTATTTGAAGCCAGCCTCCATGCCAGCCTCGAATGCTTCGCCTTGCGGGTTCTTGTTGTTCTGCATCATAAACTTGGCTCCGCCCTGGTAACCTATGTCAAGAAGAGGGACGATGGTGGCGAAATTGTCCAGATCATCATCTGTCATCTTCTTTATATCGCCGTCCAGGAAAGGCAGGGGGATGCCGAGGATAATAGGGCGCCAGCCTTTCATCTCTTTGAGCGCTACCTGCTTGTCGTCTTTGAAATATTCGTTGTATTTTTTGATGCCTCCATCGGTGATGGTAAACTCCGTAGATTCGCCCACGAAGGCATATTTGATTTTCAGAATATTCGCCACTTCTGCCTGAATGCCGCCCGAGCAGTCGAGAGTGATTTCATCGAAGAGCCAGTCGCTTTCTGCAGTCAGCATGGCGCAGATGTTGTCGGAACCCGGTATCTGGAGCAGCTTCAGCGTTACTCCCGAACCATCCTGTCCTTCTCTCACCGCCTTTACGCCCTTCAGTTTGCCGTCGCGATAGAATCCGATGGAGAATGCCTTGACTACATCGAGGCTCAGCACGCTGCTACCCGAACCAGCCACGATGGTAAAGCCTGCCACCGTTCCCTTGGAATAGTAATTATCCATATCTTTTACACTTACTATCGGGTCTACGGTTACTCCTGCTCGTACCACGGAGTTCACCTGTGCATAGTTGTCGAGTGAATCGTCGGTAAGAGCGCCCATATCCTTTGCCCAGCTGCCTACGCCTACCACACCAATCAATTTGTTAATGGTGCACGATTCGCCAGTAAGGGCACGGCGGTTGCGCAGCTCACGGAATGTCATGTTGTAATATTTGGGGTGATTGTTGAACTCCACAAAATGGTCTTGGTGCTTGTCGGCTGGCAGATCATCCCAGTTGTTGGTCCAGATGGGTTTCTTGCAGTTCTTGAACGAGTCTCTAACGGCAGCACTCTCGAAATAGGGACTGGTGTTGTCATCCTTGGGTTGTGCCGCCTGGATAGAGGCGGGCACAACCATCAGGAATGCCAACAAAAGTGATATGAAAGTTTTATATATAAAATGCAGTTTCATTGTCTGTTTGATTTTAAAACATAGCATAACGTCTTGATAATTCTCTTGATCTTATTCGAGCAAATGTCTGGAGTCTGTAAGTTTTCCTTGATCAGTGTATGTGAAGACATATTTATGGTTTCGTCTCAGATAGAAGAGGTTGCTTACTCCATCTACCACGATAACGCCCGTGGCTGCTTCAGAAGACATCATATCCTTTGCCTTTATCTGATAGTTGTGGGCGTAAGGATAGGCTTTGAAGCCTATTCTCACGGCAAGATGGGTCTTGCCTGGCAGCACAAATGCCTTGAGCACCACTTCCTTGCCTTCACCTGGGAAGGGGGCATAGGCAATGGCGGTATAGGAGCCTCCCTTTTCTGAATACTTTTTGATAGGTACACTGCCCTGCTTAAAACCGTCGTAGCTGGTAAGAGGCATCTGGGTAAGCACGGTGTCGGCAAGTAGGCAATACCATTGCGTCTGCGCTATACTGCTGTGATGGGCGGCATGAGTGATATGAACCTCCACTTCTGCCATGCCTCTATAGAGTGTTCCTACAAGCGGCGTAGGGGTGTTGTTTCCCAGATTTTCCTTCTGGTAATCAGCAGAAGAGATGATTGGATTTTGGGTGGCATCTCCCTGCTGGTAGAGGGTGCCATAGAAGAGCTGCGGCACCGTGATGAGCTGGCGGCTCAAGCAATTTACATTATTTAGTGTGAGAACTATTTTTTTTAGATAGTCAAGCCAGTTGTTGGGGGTGTCGGTTTTGCCATCATCATTGACCAGGTAACTCGCAAACGTGGCCTTGAACTCCTGAAATGTAGTACCTTTTTTTAAATTGAGCATTTCCGTGGTAACCACATTGTTTTCCTCATACTGCAGATAGGGCGATTTCTCCTGGCTATCGTATGCGAGGGCAATGATGCGATATTCGTAGCCCCTGCTGATGCCGAAGTTGCCCTTTACCACATAGTGCTTGTGGGGCTTTCCCGAAAGATAATCGTCTTCCTTGCCGTCTTCTAACGTGGGTTTCCCGTTAATCAGCCTGTCGTTGGTAGGGTCGTACTCGAAGCCCTGGATATCGTTGACTGCAGCATCATAGGTTGCAGTTTTTTCTCCATTGTTCTGAACTCTTCGTCGAAAAGCTATCAGCCTTACGGCATCGACGTTGTCGGTCTCGGTATATCCGTCGTCCTCGCCTATTGTGCCCGACGAGGAAGAGGATCCTGCACCAGGAGGAGCTACACGGGTGTTTCTGCCATCTTGCTTGGCATTGCCATCGCTGCCGCTTAATCCACCCAGAGTGATGGTGACGGGAACAGTCGTAATCTCATCTTCGTTTTCCGAAGGCTGATTCATCCCTGCATCTCCATTGCTGCCATCTGGATAAGGTGGCAGATCGGCATCGCTGCTGCATCCCGCGGCTAGTGCGAGGAGGAAGCAAAAACCTGCCGCCATGCCTGTCCTGATGGCGTTCATCCTGATGGCGTTCATCTTGATGGAGCTTATCTTATAGATGCTAAATCTTAATTTCTGCATATTCTACTTCCGTTTTTATGCTGTTTTGTAACGTTTATTCTGTTTCAAATTCATGTTTTTTTTCGAAGGCTGGTTCTATCTCAACCTTCACTTCGGTCATCACCGGCTCGTAATACTCCTTCAGGTCGTATGGCTGGTTCACGGTCTTGCTCTTGGCTCCCAGGCAATACAGGTGGTTTGCCTCGATAGGGAATTTGAACTTGTCGCCAGTGGTTGTAGATTTCCTGATGTTGTCGTACCTGTGGTGCGTGCCATCCGTGTAATGCAGATAGAAGGTGGTCTCGTTCTCTGCCGAGTTCTTGCTTTTCTGCATTTTTTCCTTTGGTGTAGGCATCATGAAGTTGCTTATCATGTAGCTATTTGCCTTCCATCCTTTCTGGGAGTCTTCAGCTCGCTTGAATATGTTCTCTGTAGCATCTACGGTCCATCCGTTTGAGGGGGTGAGGTCGATGGTGCCCAACGTCTGATAAGTCAACGGTTCAGCATCTGCTGGTGCCTGCTTCTGCCATATCAGCGTTTCGGTGCTGATGCCGGTGGCTACAACGGATAGAGAGGTGGGCGTGAAGGGAACGGGGCTCACGTCTCCTGCTGCATTCGACTCCACCTGTGCCGGGATGTTTTCTACGTAAATCATCAGACCAGCCACGTTACGGCTGGCGGTCAACGTGCGGTGGAAGTATTTCGTCTCTTCCGTTACGAGAACGGGGTCTTCCTCGTGTGTCTTCTCGTCTTGCAGGATGCCACTAAACAGCTCTGTGGTATTGAGGATACCGACTTTGGCGCTGTTTTTTGCCTGCTCGGTGAGGGCGATTCTTGCGTCCTCCAGTTTCGTATCGTTTTCAGTGAATTTGGGTTCTGTAAGTACTTTCTTCGTTGCGTATTTGTCATCTCTGCCTATGGCTAGAAACTGGTAGTAGTAGCCGTTCTGCAGATAGGGTTCGAAGGTGTATAGATGCTGCTCGGGCATGTTCTGGTGCTCGGCAGAATAGTAGGGTTCTCTATTGTTGAATGCGTCAACGGAATAGTAACCATTCTTGGCTGCTTCCGTTTCAATAGGGGTGCAATAGGTATATGCTTCTTCTGAGGTGCCCTTCTTTTCTACGGGGCATCTGAAGACGTAGATTCTCATATCATTCACCTGCTGTGCTCCATCCCATGTATCAAGTTCTCGTGAGCCGGTAACGACACCTGCGCTTACACCCACTCTCATATCCAACTTCACGGCATGCGATCCGTCGGCGAGGGTATCAGGCGCATCATTGCTTGCGCTGCAGCTCATTAGGAGACTGGCAGCGAGGATTACATTTAAACTGTTTTTTATAGATTTTCTCATCATATTCGCCTATTCGATTTCAATGTTCGCCTATTCGATTTGAATGGGAATTACGTATAAAATGAATGATAAATAATATATTTGATGTTGGGATAGTAAGGGATGCGAGTGCCTATAGCGGGCACTGTGCATCCCTTGGATATATTTTTCTTAATACTGCCTATATTATGAGCACGTAGTAAAATTAATCACCAAGCACCAACTTGTGGATAGTCTCCCAGTTATCGTTCACCTTCAAGATGAGGTTCTGAGATTTGGTCAAGTCTTCTGGCTCGTCTTTACCTGGATCTGGAGTTGGTTTGTCTGGATCTGGATCTGGAGTTGGTTTACTTGGATCTGGATCAGTTGGTGTACCATTTGAAGTCTTCACACCCAAGTTGTACATGTGGTTACGAACCACGTTGAAGATTGAAGCGCTTTCGTCTGCAACATTTCCATTTTCCGTATTCGAATTTACTTCTGGGATAGAAACGGTCCAAGTCTTGATGATATCGCCAGCATTATCCAAGAGCTGAAGCTCCATGGTGCTCTTGCCGCTAGTTAACTTAAATGGAATGACGAAGTTGCTTCCGAATACAGAACCATTCACAACCTGAGTCTTTACATCATCAGGGTGCTGCCAGGTATCTTCAGCATTCAGCAGACCGTCCTTGTTTTTATCACCCTCAGTGAACCATTTAGTCAAATCGATAGAGTAGAGCACATAACCATTGGCGCCATCTTTGAACAGTGCATCTGAAGTAGGTGCTGTTGCACTTTTAGAACCATTAACATAATACTTGATAGTGCTGCCAGTTGCTCCATTAGCAGTGAATGAGCTGTTGAACTTGTTGAAAGTCAACACATCATTCTTATCTCTTACTACGAGACGAAGGGTTGCGGCTGCTTTGCCATTCACACTTGCAGGAATGTTCTGGAAATAACCGAAGCTACCAGCTACCTGACGATGCAAGGTTACTGCTACGCCATCATCTTCACCCTTAGTAAGGTTGGTGATTTTCTTGTCAGCGTTGATTGTAAGCGCTGCATCACCTGCGAATACCTCCTCTGCTACTTTGCCTGCCTTCAAGGTTGCAGTGATGTCACTGTAATTACCGGTAAGTGCTGCTGCACCTGTTACATCCAAAGAATAGGTGTAGTCACTACCTTCGCTGTAACCTACAGCCATAACCTTGTAGTTACCTTCACCCAGTCTTTCATCACCCTTGTAAGTAAGAGTAAGCTCGCGACCATGATTGTCATACGTTTTACTATCTTTCCAGTTCAACTGTTTGTCTTTGACAATAGTCTTTGTTGCATCATCCTTGTAAATTATTACGCGAACATGCTGGATAGTCTGCAAAGCCTGTGAAGAATACAATGGGCGGCCTGCACGTGTTGTCAAGCCATCACCGCTACTTGCTACCTGCAATACAATCTGCTGTACTGCCTCGTTCTGACCCTCTGTGTTAACCACAGCGTCGTCACTGCTACATGCGCTGAACAGCAAGCTGCTTGCTGCAAGCGCAAAAAACATACCTTTTTTCATAAATTATAAATTTAAAAATTGAGTATAAATTAATTATCAATCCAATATCATGCCGTGAATTTCCTCCCAGTTGTCGTTCACCTTCATATAGATGGTGAAGCGATTGCGTTTGGAATCGTACACATATCTCAGCACCGTAATCTTGTTGCGCTCCATGCTTACCTCCACGTCATCAGGTGACAACACAGATGAATTGCCGCCTTCGCCACTATTCTTATAGAAATTGACATCCACCACTGACTCTTCCTTCTGGAAAGAAGGAGCCAGGAAAATAGAGGTCTTGGTCTTGGCGCCAGCTTTAATTTCCGATTCTTGAAAGACGCTGGTCTCTTCAGAATATAGGAAACTTGGATTTACTATTCCATAGAGCTGGCTTACTTCAGTATCCATCAGGTGATACCCGGCAGGAAGATTCTCTGTCCATATAACCAGTTTACCCTTGGTGCGCTCCATCTCGCTGGTATAGCAATAATGGTTTTCATCATAGACGAGGGTATCGCAAACCTGATAAACATCATCGCCCTGACTGTGCTCCGGATGTAGCAACAGCTCATTTTTATCCAGATTGAGTTCGCCTCGCTTCTTCATACCTCCCCATACCGTAAAGACGTATTTTCCGAAAGGCATGTCGGGGTCGAAGCTTACAGGATAAGTTAATCCATCACCCTCTACTCCGAAACCTTTTTCTTCTACGATAACCTGCTGTGTGCCGTCGTCGTTGAGTCGGCTCAGACGATAGGAAAGAGACGGAACGAATGACCTAAATGGCTGATTCTCATCCCGTTTCTCTTCGGGTGCAGTCTGGTCGACATTGAAATAATTCTTGTCTTTCACCTCGATGTTGATACGCAGAGGAGGACATTGGTCCAGATCTTCACGGACGCACGAGGTGAATGACATAGCCAGTGCCATGCCATATATGATAACTTTTAATCTTGTCATACGCTGTGCTTTATTCTGCTAGTGCCTTTGGGCTATTCTTAGTCTCTTCTGCCTTCTGGCGGTTCAATATCTCTTCAGCCTCATCCACCTTGCCTTCGTTCTCGAGTAGGATGGCAAGATTGTTGGCTGCAATCTTCGACATAGGGTAATATTTCAAAGTCGTCTCATATACCTGCTTCTGCTTTTCTGCGCTCTCTGCAATCTGTGCCACATGCAGGAACTCATCTTCGCTGAAGGCATCTGGGCGGAGCTCGTACATCTGCAGCATTTCTTCATCGGTGGTGAAGTTCTTGATGATGTATGTGTAGGTGTATTCCACGCTACGGCTCTTCTGCAGATACTTCTTCTTGATGCTGTTCCAGATAGGCAGGCGGCGGATATAGCGCTCCTGCACATCATCGTTGAAGTTGGCATATCGGGTCAGGATGTTCTTCACCATCGTGCTGTCGGCATCGCCGTCGGCCACCATCGCATTCAATACTGGCTGCCATCCTTCAGGGCGTGAACCGATACGGGCTATCTTCTTCACCTTGTCGCCATTCTCTATGTGCGCAAGCAGCCACTTCAGGGCTGAGTTGGCACGGTTGCGGGAAAGTGGGGTGTTGAATTTCAGCGGGCCGTCGGCTGACGCCAGACCATAGATGCCCAAAGAAGTGAAGGTAGCGAGGCTGTCGCTGAGCACTGGAGCTATATCGCTCAACATGTGGTCGAGCTCAGCCTGGTTGTTGCTCATCTTGAGATTGATATCATATTTATTGATAACAAACTCAAGTCGTGCCACGCCCTTCCCTTCTCTTATCTTCGGCTTGATCTCGAAGGTATGCATCATCCAGTTGAGGTGCAGTTGCTTCTTGATTTCCGGACGGAACACATCGGCTATCTTGGTATGGCTGATGGCACGGCATTCGCCGCATCCGTCGGCAGAAGCCACTGCCACGAGGCTTCCCTTATGGAAGTTTGCAGGCAGGGTGATGGTGTCGTTATATAACACGGACAAATCTACTTTTGTATTCGTAACTCTCTGTGCAATAGAATCGTATGGGTCAGCAATGCTGTCGAGTACCCATTTACGTTCCATCTTCCTTCTGTAGATAGGCGCATCCAGCACTATAGGCTTGTATTTAGCCACTATGCTGTCGCTGTCTGTCAATACAGGTATTACGAAGAGACGGCTTCTCTTCGAGAAATAATGCTTCGGGATATGAACCTGAAGGTTGAGTGCAGCCTGATTGCTGCTATCTGGCATGAGCATAAAGGAATCGGGAGTACATGTAATCTTTTTGTCGCTTGCCATGCTCTGGTTGCTGCATGAAGACATAGCCACTATCAGGGCTAATCCTGCGCCAACAATAGCCAGATATACTATTTTGAGTTTCATTCTATCATCCATAATGATCTTTGTGATTAAATGATGCACTTATTTTAAAAGATATAGATTAATGATAGTGCAGCCTTGGTAGGACCGATATAGTTCTCGTTCTTCTTTTCCTGGCACTTGATGCAGGGCAAGTTAGGGCTTTGCTTGTACCAGAGGTGGGCGTATCCCACACCGATGGCTGCCTCCAGGTTCCAGTGAGGGGATAGAATCCAGTCGTAACCGTATGTTACGCCTCCGCCAGCCAAGTAGCCATCGTAGAGCTTGCTGCCAAAACCTCCGAAGAATTGAGCACCATGCAGGTGGATACCTACGAAATGTCCTTCGTACTTTTCGCACAGCCAGTATTTCATTTCTGGCTGCACCAAGAGAAGGTGCATCTTCTTGTCTTCCCTGAATGTCCAGGGGTTGTATGCTACATCTGCTTCCAGGGTTACCTGGTTGCTGATTGCCTTCTCCACGCCCATATTGAGTGTGGTTGTCGCCCAGTAGAGTCCGTTCGTCTTCAGGGCGAAATCTTGTGAGTAACCTACTGTTTTAATTCCCAAAATAAAAAACAGCAAAACTGCTTTCCTTTTCATTTATCACTTACTATATTAACTATTTATCCGGTTACCCGGAATCTTACTGTTGTATTGTTGTTTAGCAATATAAAACATCGTTTTTAAGCAATATAAAACATTGTTATTAAGCAATATAAACATTGTTGTAAACCAATATAAACCTATTATGACTTATCAAATGGTCCTCAACATATTTCAACCAATCCCCTTGTATATTACTTGGAGACTGATTTCTGGTTGCAAAAGTATATAATATTCATCTAGATTCTGTAAATTACCCCCCCCCGTTTAACTATATTTTAATATAAATAAACGTATTTTTAGTTAAATACCTGTTAAATTGAGGTAACGAGTGGATATGTGCCGGATGTTATCACAGAAGCTGCAATTGCAAACGGATAAGATAAACATATAGATAAGATAAACATTATAGATATAAAAAAAGCGCCTTGAGTGATTTCAAGACGCTTTTTTTATATCTGTTTTTAAAAGGCTTATTCCTTCAGCCATCCACCAATCAGGTCGATGATTTCCTGTCTTGTTGGCTCAGGGAACGACAGGATGCGGGTAAGATGTGAACCGCCATGACACATATAGACATGCAGGTTCTTCTTGTTCTTGGTGAAAGGCAAACCATAGATGCCCGATGCACCCCATGGATCGATATCACCATAAATATATACCATCTTCGGATCATTCTTGGTCAGGAAATCCACGGTATAATTGTAGAGCTTAGGCGAGAACTCCACGTTCTCGGCACCCTTAGGCACCATCAGCTTCTTCAGATAACCCTTTGGCGACTTGATGCTCAGGTATCTCTTGAATGGCTTGGTGTAATAGCCGTAATAGCCCAACTCCCTGGCAGCCTGCACATCAAACGGAGAGGTGGCATTGTAGTTGGTGAAATACTCCGGCTCACACATGTTGATCCAGTATTTGAACACCTGGTCGTCGGTGGTATCATTCGTAGGAATCTTCTTGATGTCCTCACCCCACTGCCAGAAGGCGAAGGCATACTCAAACACCGAGTAATCGAAAATCTCGGCGATAGGCGCATTGAAGCGATACTGCTTCTCGCTGCAATATTTTTCGAACATCGGCAGCAGTGCAGCCTTGCGCCTGAAGAGCAGCAGCTGGAAGTTGAGCACCTTCTGTCGGTTCTCCTTGGTAGAAACCTCATGCTGCAGGAACTTCTCGTGTCTGCCATCCTCCACGCCCTTGTTCAGCGGTGCAACGTATGGCACGGAGATGTCCACATCATTCGGGAAGTAGGCGCGGTAAAACATCGTGGTCTGTCCGCCCTTACTGATACCCGTAGCAATCCACTTGCCCTTGTACATCGCATGCAGGGTCTGGTTTACGTGGTGCAGATCGTAGAGCGAGTTCTCCACGGTGAGGTAATCCCAGTTGCAAGGACTAGGCATCGACTTGTCGAAATATCGGTACTCCACGGTGATGATGTTGGTATCGAAGAGCTTGGAAAGTTCCTCGAGGTATCCCTCGCGCAATGCATACTTGGCGTTGTAGCCTTCAGTTACGAGCACGGTAGGACGGTCGAATCCTCTGTGGCAGAGTATCACTCGCTGCTCAAAGCTGCCCTTGGAAGCATCCTTGGCATCCAGTTGCTGCTTGATGAAGAACACATACTTTTCAGGGAAATGCGTACTCTTCAGCGTTTCCACGTCACTCACTCCAGGCAGCGTCGCCAACAGCTTGCCCGCCTCTCCCAGTTCTGCCGCCAGCATCTGCAGAGGCAGGATGAAGAGCAGCAGCATCAATTTCAAGGATCTCAATTTCAAGAATTTCAATTTCATTTTCGTCTCTCTTTTATATTTTCTCTTTTTAAACTTTCGTCGGTAATCTCCACATGCATAAAATGCTATGCAAAGGTAAGGAAATATTCTTGTCCGGCAAAAAGATTCGCCACCTTTTTTATATTATCCCCATTTTTTCTTGCGAAATCAAAATATTCATCGTATCTTTGCAGAAAGAATTTGTAGAAAGGTGGATGGCTCGCAAAAAGCTATCCTGAAAACATAGGAGATCAGATTATGACAGATACAGAAATGAACAATAGAAGATTGCCAGTAGGCATCCAGTCCTTTGAAAAAATCAGAAAGGGTGGATATCTTTATGTTGACAAGACAGATATTATCTGGCAACTTGCCAACAGAAATAAAACGTATAATTACCTGAGCCGCCCACGCCGCTTCGGTAAGTCGATTCTCGTGGATACACTCCAGGCTTACTTCGAGGGAAAAAAGGAACTCTTCGAAGGATTGAAGGTGATGGAGCTGGAGAAAGACTGGACCTGCTATCCCGTAATTCGACTCGACATGAGCTGCGGAGGAGCTACACCAGAAGAACTCAACTCCTATCTCGATGATGCTTTCTATAAATACGAACAGAAGTATGAAGTAGCGGTCCGCCCGGAGGCTTCCCTTGCCGTCCGCTTCCAGAACATCATCGAAACGATGTTTCAAAAGACCGGAAAACAGGCGGTTATCCTCATCGATGAGTATGATTCTCCATTGCAGCATTCCTGGAAGACTCCAGAGCATGATGCCTGTACAGCCATCTATAAATCCGTGTTTGCTGTTCTGAAAAAAGAGGACGAGCACGAGCGGTTCATCTTCATCACAGGCATCACCAAGTTCACTCAAATTTCTCTCTTCTCCGTGCTCAACAACCTGAGCAACATCAGTTTTGATGCACCCTACGCCACTATCTGCGGTATTTCAAAGCAGGAAGCTGCCGAAAACTTCATACCTGAGATTGAGGCAATGGGAGAAGAAAACGGATGGACTCCGGAGGAGACGCTGAAGCAGCTCACGGCGTTTTACGACGGATATCATTTCTGTCATGAAAATATGATTGACATTTTCAATCCGTTCAGCCTCATCAATGCCCTGGAGGATAGGAAATTGAGAAATTACTGGGCCTCATCTGGAGCAACCTCGCTGCTTCCAAAGTTTGTGGATGACATGGAAATGAAGATGGAATATTTTGACCACTGCTTCATCGAAGGCGATACCCTGGAGACATCGGACGTGGTGAATGGCGGAGCCGAGCTCTTCCTCTACCAGTCGGGTTATCTCACCATCAAGGGTTACGACGATGGCGTTTACATCCTGGGCTTCCCTAACTTTGAAGTTCGCAAGGCATTATACCGGGTAGTGGTTCCTGCCTTGACCATGAAGTCGAATTCGGAAGTGGTTTCTGCGCAGAGCTTCCTCAGAAAAATGATGCAGGACGGCAATACCGCTGAAGCCAAGAAGGCATTAAAGGCTCTTATCGCCGATGTTCCATACAGCAACAAGAAGATGGCAAGTATGGATATGGAGGAACGTTACCGACTGATAATGAGTACGATATTCAGAGCCTTGGGCTTTAGGGTGGAAGTAGAAAGGATGCTGGCCACTGGCAGAATTGATATGATTGTAGAGGTTCCATCCTTCATCTACGTCCTGGAACTGAAGCTATCTAACAATGGTGGCATTTCTGCTGCCGAGAGCCAGATAAAGGAAAAGAGCTACATCGAGCCCTTCAAGGCCGACAAGCGCAAGGTCATCGCCCTGGCAGTGGAACTCGATGAAACAGGCAAGGGATTGATAGATTGGAAAGAAGTGGATGAGTCTTTATAAAATACAACTCCAAACAAACATCCCGCCAGGTGTCCTACCGGATTACACATCCGGCAGGACACCTAGCGGGTTCTTTCTTTTTCTTTCGTTTTTATGCTACTTGTTAAAGTATTTCTTGCCACCCTGCTGGATAACCAAGCCCTTGGCATTCTTGCCTACCAGCATGCCAGCCATATTGAAGGTCTTGGCAGACTTCACCGCCTGGGTGCGGGCAAGCTCTGTGATGCCGGTATCAGTCTTGTCGAGCTGATAGATTACGTATTGTATATTTTTACTATTTCTAAGATATTCACTATTCTCGATATAAGTCTTACCGTTGGCACGATACACACAAAAAATATCGTTATAACTAGCGTTTGGAATGGTAATCAGTTCCTTTCCATCCTCATTCTTTACTACAAGATAAGACTCATAGTATTTATCCTGTGCATCCTTGCAAAGAATGAACTTTCCGTTTTTTATGCCTTCCGTTGATTCGTACAAGGATGAAGCTGGAGCTGGTACCTGTTTATAGGTTTTCACCAGGAACTCATACTTATCATCATTGTTAAACACATTTTGAGTAAGGTAGGGATTGGAACTCTCATTACAGTTGGTATCATAATCGTACATTTTTACATGACAGATTTTTTCCCCCGCTACGCTCTCCGAACTCTTATCGTTATCATTCTTCACCCAAGTCAAATTAGAAGTATCAATCTCTGCTGTCACCAACTGATTAGTTACCAAATGCAGTTTATTGTCAGCAGGATTATAATAAAAGTAACACTCTCTAACTTCGGGCACATCCTTATCAGCCCACCCATTAAACTCTTGCCAGTCATCATAATGGAAAGCGAATTTTCCACTGTAATCAGTAAAGAATTCTACCTTATCATTACCCATTATTTTAGCCACAGCAGCCTTGAATTCATCCATTGTCGTAATCGGAGTCTCAAAACCGTCTTCACCATATACACCATTAACCTGTCCCCAATAGTCCTCCTCACTACCTTTATTTATAACCTCCTTGGTAGTGAAGTCGGCCAAAGCTTTCATAGGCGTATAATTGATATAAAATACCTCAGGGCTGTAAGTGAAGCTTTTCTCCACATTAAAAGAGGAAGCATCATAAACCGTAAAACCTACCGTAGGTGGCAGGGCATCCCAATTATACTCTATACCGATGGTTGAGTAAGGAGTGATGACACCAGTGGTAGTCAAATTCTTTGGAATGAAACCAAATCCTTCGCCCTTCACCGTGGCCACTTCTGATACCTGTGCACTGGCAGCCAGCGCTACGACTGCGAAAGCTGAAGCGAGTAAATTTTTCTTCATAATTCTTAATAGCAGCAAGCTTGGATGTCCGGCAAACTTGAATTTAAATAAATTCACTAATTCTTTATTGCTGCAGAAGTAAAGTGTAGGCATCTTCGCCTCGACTACTTTTTATTATCCGATAATGCCGGGCGACGCTTTTGCCGATGCAGCAGTCACATGGGGGCATTAAGTGCAATGAATTTCATTAAGTCTTATGGACTCATTCTGCCCTCTGAGTTCATTCTGCCTCAGCAGGCTTCACTCCCCTCATAATGACGCTGCAAAAATATACTTTTTTTTGATAACTGCCAAATTATTCTTCAGAAAATTGATAATATCTTATCCTAAAAGATGCATTTTACGGGAGCTTATCCTCGAAAAAGTGTATGATTTAACATTTGTTATCATCGAAAAAGTGTATTCGAGGGCTGATCCGTTCGCAAAAACACCAAAAGCAGTTGTTGGCCTCATTTCGCAACAATTACTTTTTCTTTTACAAATTACTACCATTAGGTGCTCCAACGAATTTGAATCCGTGGTTAAAAAATAGCAGAACCATAGACTTTGAACTGGCCATACAATAGATGGTAGATGCCGACATTACATATAAGGTGAGCTGCATCAAGAAACCTAAAATGCATCACAAAATAACTTCCATGCTTTTTGCTCCACCACCACCTTTTCTTTTTCTAACCAACAACCATCTATTCCTTTTTATTTCCTTCTTGAAAAGGGTATCAGTTTTTATTTCCATTCTGCAATCATCTTTTCTATCTCAGCATCCAAAACGG
>ERZ1023701.270-NODE-270-length-18361-cov-77.458374_pt1 | contig 18361 bp, 16 predicted proteins | sample MGYA00380350_ERZ1023701 | MGnify/ENA primary metagenome ERZ1023701 (study PRJEB33179, sample SAMN07449025) | human gut metagenome | biome: Human-gut; feature: Human associated habitat; material: Faeces | host: Homo sapiens | place: India:Kasaragod | collected... | reverse complement strand
CCTTCCGGTGTTACTTCGATAGGCAAATGGGCTTTTAGAGGTTGCAGTGGATTGACCTCCATTTATGTATATCCAGAAAATTTGCCAGAATTAGGGATAGACATATTTAATAGATGTGACGCAAAGAATTGTACGGTTTATGTACCAAAAGGAACTTATGATGCTTATAAGTCATCAGAATTTGGCTATTTCGAGAAGATAGTAGAGTTTGATGCGTCGGGCATTGATAAGGTTACAACCTCTACCAATGTCAAGGAAGTCTCTCGCTATTCAGCAAATGGCCAGCGATTATCTGCTCCAGCCAAGGGCTTGAACATTGTGAAGTATAGCGATGGAAGTGTGAAGAAAGTTGTTGTTCAATAGTTCGGCTAACGAACGCAATATAATATATCACTTACAAGTAAAAATATATTAAAGTAAACCCTATTTAAAAATAAAAGGTATGCTTGATAAGATAATCAATACGGTTGTGCCATTATCGTTATCTTTTTAATTTTGACCGAAAATGACCATGACCAAATGACCGGTATGGAATAGTATACGTTTTATAAACATTCAAGCCCCCAGCTATCTCAGCTGAGGGCTTGTTTCTGTTATATAAACGAAATGTATTTAGCTAATGAAACTTCATTGTACCCCAACCAATTATTCCTCTTTTCCACCAATTACATTCTTGATAATTTCATCAACAACATAATCAAAGTAACGAGCCTTTAAATACGTATTGTTACGGTTCATCACCTCATCAACATTAAACTGGTCAATTATATGAGTAACAAAGAACGAACTTTTACTTAAAGGCTTGTTTAACCAAGAATCCTCAATTGGTATTGTGAATTCCGGATAATGATTTTTTGTAGATATCAATACGGCATAAAACAAGCCATCTTCATAATCCTGCAAATACTCATTTGAAAGAACCAATGCTGGGTGTGGCAAGATGCTTCCATCAGGCAATTCAAATGGAACCTCTACAATTTCTCCTTGATTAACTCTAGTTACAGCCATTTTGATATTGCTTTAATTGTTCTTGGAGATTTCTTATGTTTATACTGCCGATAATCAATATTCGACAAATCAGGATGTTCTGTTTCATCCCAAGATGGGAATTGTGACAACTCTGCAGAAAGTTCTGCATCCGTCTTAGCACGATACTTGCTACGATATTCTGTTGCTGGCTTACCTTTAAGAATAACCAAGCAGGAATATAATTTATCAACATCCTTGGAGGAATATATTGCATCCATAAGACAATGTCTCATTTCCTGAACAGACAAAGAAGGCCTTACGACCGGAGTTGGCTCAGCAACCATACCAGCCGCAGCATTATCTTCTGTTAATTTATATCTATTTTCTTCCATACCTTTGTATTTTATGTTAGATGCCGCCAAAATTACGCTTTTTTCTTGAAACCACCAAGAAAAAAGCAAGAAATCAGCAAGTTATCAGCAAATTACTACAAGATCAACTATAAACTATTAACTAAATACTAACTTAAAATTTTGCTTTTGCTAAAATAGCCTTCATCTCAGCACGTTGCTTTGAGAAATCTATGCTACCACGCTTCTTCAATGTTTCTTCAGTTTTTCTCTGAAAGCTAAAGCCTCATCACCTGTCAGCATTGGGATACCACTAATTGCTAATGCCATAATCTTATCTCCTATTATTTAGTTTATATTTCTGCCGCAACAGATGATCAATAAAATTTGGGCACAGGCTGGCATGAAGGCGTTGGCAGAGATAGCAGACATCTATCCACGTATGACGGGCATTCACGACAGCAGCCTATTTGACGGTAGTTTTGCAATGGATTTTATCAATCATGACGATAAAATTATCTATTGTGCAATGTACCTGTACATCGGCTACGTCAACGAGGCTACAAACTTTGCTGAAAGCCAAGGAGGTGGCGGTAGCGATACCAAGGATTGGGGACGTGAGAAGGACGAAGATGAGATAGAATGGATAAGACGATGTTTGCAACAAGCAACAAAGATAATGAAGCCTATGAAGAGGAAAGGCTTGAGTAGATAAAATATTAAGGGAGGAGCGCATTCGAACACGCCCCTCCCAAATTATTTTACAACTCGCAATAATCTTGCGAATCACCATCCTTAGTAACGACTTGAATAGTGAGACGAGTGTGAACTATGTGAGTTGTGAGAACTGTGCGAATAGTGAACTGAAAAGAGAAACAACATCAGTACCATTGTTCTACTATAGGCTTTACATTTCTATAATTAGGCATACATTGACCTATCGAAGCACCAATATAGGTCGGATCACAAATATAGAAAGCCTTGCCTTTGTACATATATCCATCTCCATTCATCTGAGAGGTAGAGAAGTTTACGGCAGTACATTCATGCCCAGGATACTGTACGAGGTGTACGTCAAGTCCCAAGACGTTACGCACAAGAAATGCAAACAAAATGGCTCTGTCTTCGCAGTCGTTCTTTGGATAATAAAAGTTTTCTTCTATGAAATATGGCTTCTCATATCCATGTTGTTCTCCGTCTGTAGCATAGCCGAAAGCATATTGTACGAAATGAAGGATTTTACTGACCGATTCCTTTTCTGAGCAACCTCGTATTTGTTCACTTACTTGTGCAAGTAAAGACTGGTGGAAGTTAGCATCAATAGTTGACATGGCATAAAAAGGAATATCCATCTGTGGGTAATGGCGGATGGCCTCCATAGTTCCCTCATCAACAAAACCTTGTAATGAGATTTTGCCATCACTCATACTAAACCTATGTACCACACCTGTCTTTATCCCTATATTTCCACCTCTAATGGTTAAGTCTATATTGCGCCCTTTGTCTGTTTCGTCGGGCAAACGACATGTATAAACTCCAGCATTTTGAACCTTGCTTGTTGAATCGTCATAAAAGGCATAATATTTTTTGCCATCAATAACAAGATAACTCCGCTCATATACCTGTTGATTGAATGGAACCAACAATAAAAGTTGATTTCCGCAACTTGCCAATCGAACATCATATCCCATATTTACGAGAAGAAAATGCTGCAATACTATTTTACTTGCGGAATTCTTATACGATGCATCTGTGTAGTTTCTGACGAGCTCAAATGTAAACCAATCGTTGAGATCATACGCCATAGCCAATGATTGTAAAGAGCGAATAATGTCTTTCATTACTCTATCTTGTCGGTAGGCGTCCCAAGCCTTTGCTATTGCTTGATGTTCAACACCTTTAACCGTTTGCACATGACATAAAACTGTACTTAACTTCATGCCACAAAAGGAAAAAGACATATTAGGCAAAGTACTAGGTGCAATAGGCTTCACTGGTATAGGATCATCTGTTGGCACTGGTTGCATTGTGGGCTTTACCTCTGGGTCAGATTGAATTGGAGTGACATCTTGGGGCTTTACGTCAGCCTTTGGTGCTATTGACGGTTTTGGTTTTTTGTTTCTCCTGATTCCTCTGAACTGCTCGTATTCATCCCAAACACCTTGGAGATATTCTGCATAGTTTTCCAATATCGTTTCTCGGAAGCTATCATAACTACCAAGCACTCCTTTACGGAATGCTTGATAGTCTGAATTTGTATTTTGTGCCATCATCGAAGAAGAGCACAACAATAGTATAAAAAAGTACTTACGCATAACAGTCATGTTGTATTTTACCAATTACCAAGCCCAAACAAACCTATCTCTGGATCTGGTTCTGGTTGCCATGTCCTGACCTTGATAATAGGTTTTTGCGAATCCTCCAAATCAACTTGCAAATAGAGATAGCCTTGATCACCATAGTTGGTCGAATAATAGTCCTGCTTAATTTGTATGCCATACTCCTCGCCATTCTTTGCCTTGCGAACGTCATTATTCGCAAATCGTATGTTTACAAACTCATTGCTTCTGAAACAAGCCTCCAAGTTCTTCATATACTGGTCCTTGCTATACTGAACTCGACGGATATGCCTCTGCGTATAGAATGTTACTGGCATATCCTTGCTCTGTCTGTTCGCAACAAGTCTTTCTGCTACATGACCTACTATAATGACGGCATCGTCATCAAATATTGTTTTGAGATAGTCAAGTCGCTTCAGTGCGTATGCTGTTTTGTAATTTTCAAGAAATTGCATAATTGTTTGACGAGCAATAGGAGTCCATGCGCCACGTTTCATGATGTCTTGTTTGGCTTTGCGGTCAAGACCGAAAGCAATACAGTCTATTTTCTGATTTTTGTCGAAAGTAAAGACCACATCTTCCACAAAGTCCTTTCTTAACCCTTTCTTGAAAGAGAAAGACATTTGTATGCTTCTTGCAATTACATTGTCACGCAGTTGGCTAAACTGACAATCCTTTGCATTGAGTATTCTGGCATTGCCATATCTTACAAGGCTTGTAAACATACTCCAGCCATCATCAGTAAAGAGAGTGCGTACAGCATCATAGTCATGTCCCTTTATAGCATTAAGCACTTTGGTTAGCACAGCTCTATAAGAACCATCATTTGCAACAGGCAACATAGTATCATTTGCCCGTGACTTACCCAAAGATAGTGTATTGTCTGTACTTTTTTTAGCCTTTACCATTTGCAGGTTTACCCTTGCCGCACGTATAGATTGCCCTTTTACGACATTCAGAACACTTTGTATTTCCTGATTGATGTGCGCTTGACCACGATAGGCGTATTCGTAGTTTATTTGAACGTTGTCAGGAACCAAGCCTTTACTGAATTCCATCGTTCCACGTCCGTCCTTCGCACTACAGATATTGCTCCAGTTGCGTCCGTCGAAGTAGGTGAAGTCAAGTGTACTGACGGGTTGACCTTTATACTTGAACATTAAATCGACATTTGTGCCATCGTTACCAGTAACCTCAACGCTTAAATCCTTTAGGATATTTGTAATCTGCTGCGGAAGCCAGGTTAAAGGATACATTGTTTCTCCTGTTTCTTCATCAGAATAAACAACACTTGAGGGACGTTGCACAGATTTGAGCAAAGAGTAGGCCCAGTAGTAATTTCTCAGTGCATCGTCTATCTTGCAAGCATCTTCAGCAACCTTTCCTAAGCGGATATACTCCTTTATTGTACGAATTCTCCCTTCAAAGATTTTGTTCAGTTCGCTTCGTTTGATAAATCGACCGATATGAGCTTGGTCTGGATTGTTATCTATGACAATGCGCTCAGTATTGGTCAATGTGGCGGTTGAGTATGTCTGTACTTTCGAGGTTGTATAACTTGCTGCATCAAGTTTCCCATTGGTTGTACGCTCGTCTTCTGTGATAGAGAAGTCGTTGCTTACCACAACGGATATTTTGCTTATCAATGCAGCGAGTGCCTGTTGGTCAGCTTCCTCTACTGTCGCTCCCCAACCTTCTCCAGAGAGATAAGTTTGGGTATTACGTATTACCTCATCCCAACTTTGCGAGAAAGCTGAAATGAAGCAAAAGTTCATTGTCAGTAAAACAATTATTCGTTTAGTCATTGGTGGATGTAGAAACGGTTGTTGGTTTGAATCCTTCACGAACAAAGTCGCTTACCTTCTTTGCATATTTTTGAGCGGCAGCACTTTCTTTTGCAGCATTCTCGTATGCACGGATTCTTGCTCGGGTGGCAGCACTTTCGCTTACCACAAAAAATGTCTGCATCTCGTAACTTCCATCCTTGTTGCTGCGGATAACGGAGAAAGACTCCTGCAACTCGCCGTTGAGTTCCTTTTGTACAAGGCTCTCGTAGGCTGCATAGAAATGGTCAAACTCTCCAGATATGTCATCGCCATTACCGGCAATGTCACTCACAATACGTCCTTTCAACTGTCTGCCAGCCTGTTGAGCATAGATGTTACAAGCATTGTTGATACAAGTCTGATGACCCACATTCTTTGACTTGAATTTTGAGCAAGTACCTACTATCTCATAGGCTTCTTCTCCCTCTTTGTTGAGCTTACCATAATGGTTGAGAAGGGCTACATCAAGAGAACGAGACGAACCATAAAGCATCCAGCCTCCCTTCTTGAATTCCTTCATCTTCACCTTGTACTCTTTCTTCAAGGCTTTGTTCAGCGCCTTGTTGTTTTGGGCATTCAATGCAGGCAATACCATGCAGAGTGCCATGAAAAACATGATAATTTTTTTCATTGTTGCTTGTTTTTATTGTTTAACAATCTATTATATGTTTCAGAAAAATTTTCGTTTATATTATCTCCCAAATCTATATCTTCTATATTAATTTGCTCGCTTTCCCATCTTTCGCCAGTACATACAAATTTGATGATATTCAAAAGGGCCTTATTGTTGATGATACTCGTACGGAACATTCCTTCGTTGTAGTAGTCTGAGAGATCTATTCCTTTATTATATCCCCAAAAGAGGAGCAAGATTCTTGCTTCTTCAGAAAATAGACAAGACATCTCTGTATAACATCTATCCTTTTCATCTGCATCAATGATTGGACTGCTTTTGATAGAGTTCAGAGCGGTATAGAAATATCGAAAGACTTCATCACATTCTTGCTGAACATCAAAAACAGCAGAAGAATAGTAATACCCTAATACATTTTTCGTATTGCGTTGCGTATAATCAGTAAGAGGGTCGAATGGATTCCTAAAATGATTCTCAATTCTGTTGTATGAGTCTTTTATAATTTCCTTTTTACGCTCAAAAAGCTCTCCTGCTGTTTTTAAAGCAACATGATAATGTTCCTCAAATCTTGCTATCTTGTTACTTTTTTGTTGCTCTTTATAGGTGATGTAAATGAGCGAGATTGATATGAGGCTTATTCCAACATTCACATAGCTTCCCCATGCACCCCAATCTGATGTGTTGTCAGATAAAGACGCATGAGAGAAATTGGCTAAGTATACGATGACCAGTACTACTGCTATAAGTACACAATATGTTGGTAAATGCTTCAATTTCAACATGGCTTTATTTGCAAGTTAATATTAATCTAAAACCTACACCAGAAAAAGTGTAATCGCTTCTATTTTTTACATAAGAATTTATTCCTATAGATGAACTTGTGCTGTTGTAATTACCTCCATAACTATCTATGTAAAAATGTCCATTATCAATGTACTCTTCTAAACATATTTCTCCGACATTGCCGCTCATATCATATATCCCCAATTCGTTAGGAGCTTTAGTCTTAACCTTCTGCTTTGATGTGCAATTGGATGTATACCAAGCAACATCTCCAGGAATATTACTCCCAGAGTATGTATAGTTTTGAGACTTGTTTCCACCTTTTGCTGCATATTTCCATTGTTCTGCTGATGGTAGGGAGAAATTCAGCTTCGTTTCATTATTCAATTTTCCTATAAATGAAGATATTTCAAAATAATGTTCTGGTTCAACAGGCAATTGAGAGGTAGAAGATGTACCATCGACTGAATTATATAAAGCTTCTGTAGTTTCTGTTTCTGCCATCAAAAAGAATCCACTTTCCAACCCAGCAACAGGAATCATTTTGAATTTCACGCCGCTTGCCTTGACATACAATCCACTTCGCCAATTATTATGAGATGCTTCTGACGGTATTGCCATATAACCACTTTCGCCCTTATTGAACATACTGCTTGTACAAGTTCTTGTAAATGCATAATCTGAGCCTACAAGTCCAAGACTACGGTCATCATCTGTAAAGTAACCATATATATAAGGTGTAGAGCCGTTTGAAGCCACCGTCGATGTTATCATGGCATTAGAGGTGGAGAAAGTATTAATGGCAGGTGCAAATGTGGTATATACGGAAATTCCTGTTGTGTAAATCTTCTCCCCAGCTTTTCCTGTTAAGCGGATACGTCCCGTCTTTGGTGATAGAGTTGCTGTTACTGTCAAAGAACCATTACTGTAAGTGTATGTCGCATTTAAATCCTCATAAATCTCAGAATTTGAATTGAGCGAAACAAGAGAAGAGCTTGTGAAGGTCGCATTGACAAAATAACGAGCTTCGCATTTCAAGTTGCTTCCTGTCGCCAAATCGCCATCGTAACTTACAGACCAACCAGATGTGCTGCTATAAGTAGCTTCGCCAGGTATAATGTTGGTACCATTATAGAAAGTTATGTAGATTATATCGCCATCTTTCCATGAAGTGCTACTACTTGCTGCTCTTGATTGCATTTTAGCATTAGTGGAAACTTGTTGGTCAAAACCAATTACCTTTCCTACAAACTCCATCTTGGTAGTATGCTTACCTTGACTTTCTTGTCCCATGTCAGACAAAACATCTGACGAACATGAACCCATAACCAATGCTATTGCCATTGCCATGAGCTTGTGAGTAATCATTCTTGTTTGTTTCATATTTCTTACTATTTATATTTTCTTTGTTTATTAATTCCAGTTGTTGTCATCGGAGTAACCATCTTTATTTACTGTTCCCGATGAATTTGTGTCTGAATCAAGATTCTTGTCTTGCTCATATCCCGTTATCGTTACTTTGGCACTTGAAGCTGTAGAACTATCCCAACATGCATCCGACTTAAAACTTACAACAGACAGTTTTGTTCCACTTTGACTATTGGTATCATAACTGGAGTCTTCTCCAAAACCTGTTATGGTGAGGCTTCCTGATGACGTACCATTGTGGTCATAGTTTTTATCTTCCTCAAAATCTTTACGTAGGAAAGTTCCTCCATAGTTTAATTGATTGACTGTCAACGTGACAGAATAAGAACCTTCCTTCAAATCGGTCAACGAGATTGTAATCTTGCCGATGCGGGCATCCTTTGTGTCATTTTCCGATGCAGTGACAGTAAAGGAGTCTCCGTTTCTTGATATTGTCAACCAATTATCTGAACAGTTTATGGAGTAAGTTCCATCTGTGGATATGGTCACAGCATTTGACGTGCCACCCTTGGAATAGAACAACAATTCATTTGCATCCATTGTCAAGTATCGTGCTTTTTGGGACACAAGAAGATGCACACTTCTGCCCAATGCATCAAAATAAACATTTGCAGAACGATTGTTGACTGATGCATTGTCCGAAGCTGTAACTTTTACGGCAGCATTGTCTGTGCCGTTAGTCGGAGATATAGACAACCAGTTGACCGTATCGTCTTTCCTTGCAGACCATGGCGCATTAGTAGTCAAAGTTACTTTAAGTTCGCCACCTTTACTTGTAAAATCAAGTAAGCTATTATCTATAGTAAAATATTTACCTTTTTGGACGATAGCTACTGTTGCGGAAGCATCACCCATCAGGATGTTTACAGAACCGCTTCTTTCTCCATCCGTAGAGTTTTCTTGAACGGTGATGGTTAAAGTGGAATTTCCTGTTGCCGTCTCTGGTGAGACTTTAATCCAATCGGCACTACTAAATGCTCGCCAAGTTCCATCTGTAGCAATGGTGATTGTTTGCGATTCTTCTTTGTCATTGAATGTCAATGTCGTGGTAGCCACATCGAATGTTTTACCTTTCTGATGTATTTTAATCGTAGCCATTACACTTAAACCCGGTTGAGAAACCACAATTTCACCATTCCTTTCAGTTGTATTGGGATTGTCTTCGACTGTGACTTTTATTGCAGAATTCCCTGTCCCGCTTGTCTTGTCTACTTTTACCCATGACGGAACAGACGATACCTGCCATGAAGTATTACTATTGACTTGGATTGTTTGTGTCCCAGATGATGCCTCAAAATCATATTGTGATTTGTCGGTCTCAATATAAATGCCTCGTTGTTTGATAGGAATTTGTATTCTTTCTTCCGAACCTATAGAAAGAATTACATATCCAGTCCGCTCATCAACAGAAGTATTTGGGGATACGGAAATTGTTATGGACGACGTTCCAGCTTCTCCACTTTCTGGTGTTACATCAATCCAACTATAAGATGTGGATGCGGTCCATTTTGATTCAGAAGTAACTTCAACCTTAATCTCTCCAGCTGTATTCTCGAACGTCAAAGTCTCTGTAGAGGCATTGATGGAAGCTGGAGCCTGAGTTACAACAATTTTGTTGCTTGCCTGGTCAATTCCATTGTATGAAAACAATATTGTTGTCGTGCGATATTGACTGGTTTCGTTTGCCGTAGCATTGAGAACAAAACTATTGTCCTTTTGGGATAGTGTAAGCCAATCTGCATCATTTGTCACCGTATAAGAACAGTTTGATATTACGTCAAATGTTGATGTACAAGCGGTTCCTTTTAATGTGATGTTTGATTGAGACACATTAATATAAGGTGTTGCAGCAGCTTGCGACACGGAAATACCCTTTTCATAATTCCAATCGTTGACATCCGCTTTTATATAAAACACACCAGTTCTTGCCGCATTGGCATCTTTATTCTCGGACGCACTGACATTTATATTAGAATTACCCTGACCACTTGTTGCAGAAATAGACACCCAATTTATGGCATTGTCAACTTTCCAAGGTGTTTCCATCGTTTCAATGTCCACACTTTGGCTTGATGCCTGATTGGCAGAAAACGACAGTGACGTAGGAGATACCCTAAGGTATCTTGGAGTCAATGTCGGCTTCAATCCCAATTCTGACGAATACTTGTCTGAACACCCAGCAAATACTATGCATACCAACAATATGTATAATCCAATATGTTTCATCTTAAAACGCTATCATTAATCCTAACTTCACATTAAAACCTTGTCCCCAATTCTTGATTTTTGAAGACACAGCCTCCAACTCTTTATAGCCATTGGATTTTCCTACTCCAAAAGAATATTCAGGGGACAAACTCACTCCAAAATGATTGGTAATGATAGCCGAAAAGCGCACTCCGAAAAGCGCACTCGTCACATTGCTTCCATTTGCGGGTGTCACATTGCTCTCCTCTTGCATTGATTCTTTCAGACTCAGATAATTGATTCCCAATTGTGGGGTAATCCTGAATCTTGTTCCTGCAGCTATTCCATATCCGACCTTACCGCTTACCACAAGTTCTGGGTGGTAGATGCTTGAAATAGGTTTCGTGTCGTTTCCACTCCAATAAATAGTTTCACTATTCCCTGTCCCATAAAAAGCAGATGCTTCTATGTTTACGTTGGAAATATAGCCACCAATAGTTCCGCCGAAAGAGACAAAAGTTCCTGCACGACATCCAGCTTCTGCGTAAAACTCATTCTTGTAGTTGTATATTCTGCTCAAGGAAAGATTGACATTAGGACTGGAACTACTTAAATCCATCTTCTTTTTATAATCTTTGTATCCTACTTTTTGAGCAGATACCTCATAAGAGCCTGTTTTTAATTCTTTTTGGCAGGGAGTCGTACCCAACTTTTCTCCACCGACAAACACCATGGCTCCAGTTGGAGCACTTCTAAATGAAAAAATGGCCAATTGACTCAAAATAACATTTATATCGGTTGTTTTGTCTTGCTCTACTTTAATGTCTCGTTCTTCTGTCTTGTATCCAATTTGTTTCACAATTAGTTTATGATGCCCAATCTGTGTTGCATATGGTGTTAGAGCGGTGTTCGAAGGGATAGAAACTCCATCAAGCATAATCTCCGCATTGTAGGGATTGGTATGTACACTTATCTTACCCATAATAGGCTTTAAATCATTCACGACAAGTTGCTGAATATGGACAGAATCGTTTATTACGACCTGTCCTTCCTTGGAATAATACCTATCGGCTACCACTTTATAAGTATACGTTCCAAATGACAATTCCTGTGAAGCTTCACCCTTGGAATTTAATTTGATATTCATACCGTTTAGCGTAATTGAAGCATTTGCGGGAAACACTCTTATATTCAATTTTTGCTTTCTTGAGTCATCATAATAGTTCACAAACACTTTGTCTGACGTTATCTCCATGATATAAGTCCTTGCCTTTTCTATGTTTATAGGAAAACTGTAATTTACAAGTGAACCAAGTTGTGGATGTCGGATACTAATGTGCCGTACACCAAAAGGCACGTACAACCATATTTCTCCAATATGATTGTCATCAACCTTTTGAACACCTGCAGATCCTACATCAAACGAAAATCCTTTTTGCGTAGTTTGCACCCGAATCAATGCACATTTATCTCCATTCTGGTCTTCAACCAAGGTGCTTTTATTTTGAGCCGTAAGGTCAGACTCTGCCAGCACAAAACGTGAAACTGAAATCTTTTGTGCATGTACGAAAGAAGAAAATAAGAAAATGGCGATTAGAATTCCCCATCGCCTATGTAAGTTCAATATCTGATAGTAGCCATTACTCATTATTGCTCAGTTGATACTGCTGGCTACCTTGGCAAAAATTATGTACTTTGTTTATACATACGAAAAAAGCGCGGAGCCTGTTCTGTCACTCGTTCCACGTGTAGAGGCTCTGGCATCGCCCAATTTGTCGAAACGAGCAACGCCGAAAGCCCCACGCCTGTGTAAGTATATAGAATGCACCCTTGACAACGAACGAAAAAACGTCCGAAGCCAATGAGGACAATATATAATACACCTCATGAGGCGTTCTGCATTGCTTTGTTTTTGACAAATTGTGTCGTGAACTGCCAGATTCCTACACGTCAAAACCAAAGCGTACAAAAACGCCTTTTACCATATGTATGTCTGCCCAACCTCTGCCCATCGGGGCTTCCGGTATGGGTATAGACGTTACAAAGGTAACAATTTTACCTTGAAAAACACTTTGTTTGGCTGGAAAAGTATGATTTTAAGGTCTGATTTAACATTATTAAATATGAATATGTCAAAGAATTCCACTTTTGCGTAATTTTTCCTGCTAAAAAGTTTGAATTATCATTGATTATTCGTATCTTTGCACCGTCAGTTCCCACCAAGCCTCTCAACGATGCTCAAATGCGTGGGGCTTTTTTGTTTATATACGTTCACTATCAAAATACTTACAACTCATTCAGCACGTCCTCCAATGGTTTAAGCTCTAGCTTTCCTTCACGATAGGACTTCAGCTCATGGAGGGCATTGTCGAAACCTGAGAGTATTTCTTCTTTAGTCATACAAGGCTCTTCTTGAACCATACACGCCTCATTTGCCTCTTTATTTGCAAAGAGGTTTCTTATCCTATCCAAAAGATGGATATCTTGTGTATTAAGCACCTGACGAATAATATCATTCTGTGCTGCTTGTATATTTAATGTTGTCATACTACTCCTTTTATAAAAATTTGTTTTTTTAATTTCAAATATCACTTATTTCCAGCAAAAATACACAGAAGTTTTCAAAACACCAAATATTTTCAGGCAAATCGACAAAAAAATCATAGTTTCCTTTGATTTTCAGCGAATTATTCGTCTTTTTGCATCATTATAGATATAAATTCTTTACTGAATTTTCGGAAGTTTTGCCCACACGGATCTCACGGATTCAAACTACTTCCAGACTCTACAGCTTTTGGTTTTACAGCACCCCCTTCCAGCCAGTTTTCGCCAGCAGGAAGGCGGCGCCTTAATGGTTCTAAATCAATCTAAAAAAATGAAATCAGTATTTTCCTATCTCATCCTGGGCTTTCTTCAAGGCGCGGATTCTTAACTCCTTCTCTACTCGCTTCTTCACTTCCTTCTCTATCATGTCCTCGTAGATTTGGTCGAGAGGACGGGAGAAAGGATGCCAACCGTAATCGGCGTTCTCCTTCGTGTGACAGAACAACACCGTGCCAATACCCATCCATACCTTCAGGCGAACCTCCTCGCTAGCATAATGGGTGAAAATCCAATTGGTGAAACGAACAAACTCGGAAAGCAACATATGCTCGCCCTTGTTCAAATGAGTGAAGAAACTACGAGTCAGATGAAACGCTTTCTTGATGTCACTCTTCTTCAACACCCAGGCACGCATGCCTTCGGTCAACTCATGATAAGTCGCCTTCTCTGAATAAATGTGCTTGGCAGACTTCACTAACCGGTTTGACAACTTGTCGAAACGCTGCTCAGCAGTCTTCGACGAAATCTCAGCCGCGAGCTTTAACTTCTCATCGGCAGAAAGAAGGAATTTCTTTTTTCCATTCCTAAAACTTTTTAAAAAATTAATATTTAAATTATTTGTTTTTACCACAATGTGGTAATTTTCGATTTCCTATATCGCCCTTTTGTCGTATCTTTGCTGACAGTTACCGATTGGTGAACAGCGGGGTGAACACTTGCCCCAAGCATTCACCTTTTCGGCTCCAAGGTGAACCCTAGTAAAAAGAACTTTGTATATACAGCGCATGCTAGAAATATAAGAGTCTAGATTATAATGGGTTATGGGGTATATTTAACACATTATTAACGCTAAAGGTTGGCATCGGGGTTCACCCTTCACCGACTTCATCGCCAAGTGTTCACCCACACTCTTACTTAGAGAACGTTGGAAACGACTGAATAGTATATAACAACAACAATTTTAAAACGAAATGGAAAAAGAATCAAACACCAACTGTATGAATGGGACAGCTACGATGCCATCGTACTTCCCTTGTATCAAATCTTCGGAGAGCCATCCACTCGCCGACTGGTTGTATCTCAAGAGCGTGATTACCTCTAGCCCTGAGCTACGAATGATGACCGAGACTTACCGCAAGCGTCTCGCCATCAGCAAGCAGTTTGCCGACCAGTACAAGCCTGAGATGCCTGCCATCACGGTTTCGGCACTCATGAACGGCTACGGCAGACAACTTGCCGACTTCCTCAAACCTACCTACATGTTCCAGCTCGACTTCGACCATGTGAAGAAGGAAGATATGGAGCAGCTTATCCAACTGGTGAGAGGCGACAGTCATACGATGGTAGAGTATATCACCGTGAGCGGCAGGGGATTCAGAGTATTCTGCGCCTACCATCCTGTAGATGACGACGACATCAGCGTGCTCGAACTCTTCGATGCCGTGCTGCAGAAGGCGATGGCTTACTACACCCAGCTCCTGGGTATCGCTCCCGACAAGCAGTGTGTAGACATCACCCGATGCGCCGGTCTTGCCTACGACCCGGATGCCTATTTCCGTTGGGATGCCGAGCCTTTTGTCTTGGGACCGAAGGATCTGAACCCCCTCTACACGAAGAAGGCATTGCAGGCGAAGTATTCTGCCAGGCGAAACGCCAAGGGAGGTAAGCGAAGCAGCAAGGTGAAAGAGGAGGCGAAGTCAAGCGACAAGGGTGCGCCTACCATCGAGGAGGCAGCTTCCCATATCAAGGAACTGCTCGATCTGTGGGGCTATCGGTTCGAGCCTGAGCATCACAACGAGTATGTATGGCACTTTGCCGACATCTGCATCTACTATGGCATCCCGCAGGAAGAAGTTCTGACCTACGCCGACCGTGAGTTTGGCACCAGCTACGAAGATACGGCTTCTGTCATCAAGTCTCGCTACAAGCATTTGAACAAGTTTGGTATCTGGCATTTCTATCGCCATGGCGAGGGGCGCAGCGCCAAGCCATCGGTAAGGGGCATCAAGCAGTGGCTACTCACCCACTATCTGTTCCGCCGAAACGTGCTGACGGGATTTTACGAGGTGGAGAGCCGCTTCGTTTTAGACGGCAAGTATCCTGACTGGGTACGCATCGACGACAATATCGAGAACTCCATCTGGAGCGAAATGGACGAGTCGGGACTGCATCTCTCAGAGAAGACCTTGCACAACATCATCAACAGCGACTTCAGCGAGCCGTTCGACCCCTTGGACGATTATCTGCGCAGTCTGCCGAAATGGAAGAAGGGAGAGGATCCCGACTACATCGACCAGCTCGCCGACCGCATCGAGGTGGAGAACCTGCCCGACAACGAGCATACGCAGAGCCTCTTCCGCTATTTCTTCAAGAAGTGGCTGGTGGCGATGGTGGTGGCGTGGGTAACGCTGAAGGTGGTGAACCAGATGATACTCATCTTCGTGGGCAAGGGCGGCATCTTCAAGACCACATTCTTCCACATGCTGTTGCCCCCACAGTTGCGCCAGTACTTCCTCAACGATTCGACGGGCGCCTATACCGACAAGGACTTCATGGAGGCTTTCAGCAGCAAGGCTCTGCTCTGTCTCGACGAGTTTGAGATGGTATTCGGCAAGAACCTGAGCGCCTTCAAGAGCAACATGACCAAGGTGACATTCTCCATACGCCGACCTTACGACAAGTACCGTTCGGAGATGCCCCACCGTGGATCGCTCTGCGGCACCACCAACAGCCAGCAGTTCATCACCGACGAGGAGAACCGCCGCTACTGTCCTTGGCTGGTAAAGAGCATCGAGAGTCCGATAGAGCACCCGATAGACTACGACCACGTGTTTGCCGAGGCAGTGGCACTGGGTCAGGAGGTGATGAGCCATCCTAAGGGCGAGCCCCTGGAGTGGACATACTGGTTGACGAGGGATGACATCGAACTGATGCGCAGTCACAACCGCCTCTTCATGGTAGCCAACTATGCCGAGGAGCAGATACTCCGTTACTACCGGGTGCCGGAGCCAGATACACCGCTACAGTTTATCAAGTTCCGCTACAGTGCTGAGATACTGGAGAGGATAGGTGTGAACCCTGCCCTTCGCCAGAACCTGAACAACCAGAACATCGGTAACGTGATGAAGCGTCTTGGATTCAAGAAGATTCACAAGAAGAACGGCAACGGCTGGGCTGTGATAGAGAAGGAAGGTAGCGAAATCAACAACGATGCCTTCATCGATCCTAACGATACCATGGAGGATTAAGTATCTTGGTTACGACCACTAAGTATCATGGTTACGATGGCTAAGTATCATGGTTACGAAGCATAACTCTAATAGATATTTCTCTGCACGCGAATTACGTACTGTTTTTACTGAACATGAATTTCTTATTGTTTTTTCTGAACACGAATTACTTATTGGGGTTACTGAACACGAATTTCTTATTGTTTTTTCTGAACACGAATTTCTTATTGTTTTTTCGGAACACGAATTAAACGAATTAAACGAATAAGTTGCTTCAGAACGAAAGATTCGTGAGATTCGAGAGATTCGTGTTCAAAATCAACATTCAACCAGCAAGCGAATTACTTATTGGGGTTACTGAACACGAATTGCACGAATTAAACGAATAAGTGGCTTCAGAATGAAAGATTCGTGAGATTCGAGAGATTCGTGTTCAACATTTAACATTCAACATTATAATTACCGTCAATGGATTTACGAAGTTACACCAAGCAGGAGTTAGCCCTGCTCTATTTTCCGGATTCCGACCCGGACGTGGCAAGAGCCCATCTGATGAGATGGATAGTAAGATGCACCCAGCTCTACGAGCAGTTGCAGAAGAGTGGATACAACAAGAGCTGCAAGGAGTTCAATCCTCTGCAAGTATCCTATATTTTCTTCCATTTGGGAGAACCCTGATATTTATCAGTGATAATCGGTGAGTATCGGTGAGCAACAATGAGCATCGGTGAGTTGGGAAAATGAAATGTTGTATCTTTGCATTGTGATTCAGAAAGAAGAACATTAACCATTTAAACACTTAAAAACTTATGTTGCTTTACGTACTAAAACTAAATCAGAACGCCAAGATGCCAGAGGCATACGGCAAGTATTACGCCTATCCAGTCATCACTCAGACGGTAGACATCGACGGCCTGGCCGAACACATGGCTAGCCACAACACTCCTTTCTCAAAGGGAGCCATCAAAGGCATGATTACCGATATGGTATCGTGCATCAAGGAACTCACCTTGCAAGGTTTCGCAGTGAAGATTGACGACCTCGCCATCTTCTCCATCGGCATCCGCAACAAGGAGGGAGCCACCTCAGAGAAGGAATTCACCATCGCCAAGAACATCGACGGTTTCCGTCTCCGTGCTCGTGGCACCGGTGAGTTCAGCGCCAAGACCATCAACCTCGAAGCTACGCTGAAGAAGGCCTCTGCTCTGTTAGGTGATGGCACCACCCCGGATACCACCCCGGATACGGGGAAGGATACCGGGAAGGATACCGGAAAGGATACCCCTGGTGGTGACAACACCGGCCAGGGCGGTAGCGGAACCACTGGAGAAGGAGGAGGCGACGGCTTAGAGTAGCCCTACCCTCCTCGCATCTGAAACAAGAGAAAGCGCATCGGCAGGATGCAGTCCGGAGTAATCCAAGGGCCCCATCAGGAATGAGTTCATCACTCACCATTCAACATTGTCAAATCATCGCCCTGAACGGATACTTGCTCATCCTGCCCGCTTCCTTCTTGTCTTCCCACACTAATCACTAAACATTAATCACTAATTACATTAATCACTAACAAAAATGAAAAAGGAAACAATCCAGAAAGTCATCAACTTCGTCATCACCGTCCTCACTGCCGTCCTCAGCTCCTTCTGTGTGCAGAGCTGCAAGTGATAGCGTCTGAACACGAATTACACGAATCGAACGAATCAATCTATTCAAAGGCCATATTCGTGCTATTCGAGATATTCGTGTTCAGTTAAATATCTGTTCAAGCACGGAAAATTCGTGTCATTCGAGA
>ERZ1023701.269-NODE-269-length-18372-cov-39.902113_pt1 | contig 18372 bp, 33 predicted proteins | sample MGYA00380350_ERZ1023701 | MGnify/ENA primary metagenome ERZ1023701 (study PRJEB33179, sample SAMN07449025) | human gut metagenome | biome: Human-gut; feature: Human associated habitat; material: Faeces | host: Homo sapiens | place: India:Kasaragod | collected... | reverse complement strand
TATGCTAAATTTCGTTAACCGTATTCAGTTTTATTATTATAGTTCATATTCTCTTCTTTTTACACTCTCCCTGTTACCAAGGAGAGGGTGGTTAGTTACTTAGATGGCTCAGTATATGATACTGGCTCCCATACATCGTAAGCTGTCAGTAAAACTGGAGCGATAACAGATGGGGCGAAGATGATAGATGCTACAACATCTGGAGCATTCAACTCGTAGTTAACACCTTCTACTTTGTTTTCCTTACTAGCCCAGCCATAAGGCTTTGCTGTGAAAGTAGAACCATCTTTCTTTCTAAAAGTCTTCTCGCTAGAGCAAGAAGCGAACAAACTTGCAACGACTAAGGCTGCCAAAATAATCTTTTTCATATTACTTATATTTATATCCTTTGCAGGATGGTTAGTTACTCAACTACTACTGACTTCCAGTCTGGATAGCCGCCCAAGTCCTTTTCTTGTCCACAATTCATTTCAAGCCAGTCTTGCAGACAATCTTTAACTACTTCTCTGTCCTCTGAATCATCATTAGATTCAATGACAACTGTAAACTTATGTTTCATATTACTTCTATTTATGCCCGAAGCGGTTAAATATCAAATCTTTCTGTCTTGATGAGTTATTATCTGACAATCATTTCCTTTACTATTTCGATAACCACATTGGTAACATTTTCTTTCGTAGAAAGGGCAACAGTAGTTTACTTGTGTTGCTACACTCATACCTACACCTCCATTTTCAAGTTTTTTCTAGCCCAAGCTTCAGCCTTTGGCTTAGTCTTGAACTTTTTATCTACTTCATGCCAAACTCCAAAAGGAGCGGTCTTATACTCGATGAGAAAAAGACCCTTCTCAATCTTTACGATTCTGTATTCATATACTTCCATACACTTTACTTTTTATTATCTGTCATAGAAGCCATTTCACACACTTTGTGACACATTTGGCAAACATCTTCAAGACTTCTTGCATCCCAATTACAATATAGTCTACCGTAACTCTCGGTTATTACTACAACCTGTCTGTCACGGAGGATTCGCCATATCATTTTCAACTTACGTTTCATACGCTTTTTACTTTTTACGATGATTATACTTTTTGATAGCGTCCTTCTTAGAAGCTGCCATAATCTTAACGCCCTTGATGGTAAACTCATGCTGTTCCTTTGGCTGACACTTCTGCTTATCAGAGGGAATGTTGCCTTTCGGCGTACTAAGTCTAAGACTTGGAGAACCAAAAGGAAAATCATCCATTTGATAATCTATTCTAGTTACCACTCCAATCATTGACAATAATCCATTCATACGCTTTACTCCTTAACTTCTTTAAAAATTACATTCTTGTGGTCTGAACGTTTCAATTTTTCACAGTTGAACTTACCATCCCCATCATTGTTTCCGTATGGGGCATTACACGTATACCCATCGACATCGGTGAAAAAACAACCATGACAATCTTCATGTTCAACTGCTTCAAGAGTAACGGTTACTTTTTCTCCAACTTTAAGCTCTTTCATATTAATTTTCTTTTATTACCATAATTCCAAAAGTTACAACGAACCCTAATATAGTAATTATAGCTAGAGCTATAATTGCATTAGCCCTAAATAAATAGTAGCAATATGCTTCCAATGCACCAATCGATAAATAGGTGATAGAAGTTACAATAATTTTAAACTCTTTTGTTGTCATTTTCTTTAATCTCTTTGTAAATAAATCCTTCCCTACAAGGAATAGATATATCTAAAGTGCAACCCTCTTTATTAAAGCAGCACCCTATACAATCTCCCTGCTCAGCATCAACTACTTCGTACTTCTTGCCTTTTTCAAATCCTGCCATATCTAAAACACAATTCTAAAATCCTTACCTTTCAAGTAGGTCTTTTTTTTGAGGACGAACTTTGTTAAATCTTCAACATCAATCGGGAAGAGTGGGCAGTACTTATACTTTAATGTACAGATGAATCTTCCGTTGAGCATTACATCAAATACAAAAGTCTTCATTTCTCACCTCCTTCCTGCTTTGGCAGTATGTCTGATAAATATGCCCACTTGATGATTTGGCATCTGCTAATCGAATGTCTCCAAGATTCCTCATTCCAAAGAATGGATTCTTTAAACTGCAGATTAGCATCGTTATCAAAACCAAGGGTAATAATATCGCTCTTGCTCTTATCTGGCTCTTCTGTATTTTGATGCCACAAGTCCTTCAAAGCCCGATTATACCCACGCTGGAAACCATACTCAAAGAAGGTTCTTTCACTATCTGGCAACCGTCGTAGTATTTTTGCATCATCAAGATGTGCCAACTTCTCTATAATCTTAGGATCTATCATATCTACTCCTCCTCTTTTGTTCCAAACTCTTTCTTCAGCTTCTGAATCTCATACACGAAGCGGTTGATGTTGATGCCGCAATCTATCACTTCCTGGTGATGCTTGGTAGCATCTTCAATCAGATGGGTGCAGCCTTCGGTGAAACCGCATACTCTTTCGCCATCAATGGTGTAGAGATAATTGTTGGTGTTGTAGTAGGCACACTGGCAAAGGTTGATGCCTTTGTTGGCTAGTATGCCTCTTACATAGTTATTGTTCATGCGAAGCACTATCATCTTGCCTTGTGATGCGTAGTACTTGCGATACTTGATGCGGTCGTAGACTATGATAGCTATTGCTGCTATCCACAAAAATGCCAACACGATCATCGTGTCAAATTGAATTACATTCATCATTTCTTTGTTTTTTCTGTTTAACTATTCTGTTGTTGTTTACGTAGGTCCTTGCGATAGAACTTCTTTTCTGCCATCTTTCTCTCTTCTTCATCCTTGTAGAGCACCTGATTAACATCATGCTTGCTCATATCTACGGTATGAATGCGACGAGCGGATGGGTCAAGATTGTTCTTCTCGCAATAAATCTTCCAAGCTTCTACGCCATGTGGGTTCTTGGCTTCTTCGGCTGCCTTCCTTGCCTCTTCCTGCTTCTTGCGCTCGTCCTCTATCCTTCCACGCTCTGCCAGCAGGTCTTTTTGGTAGGAATCGAGCGCAATGATTATCTCCTGCGGATTGATGGTTGTATTGTTTTCTCCATGCTTGTGCTGATAGAGCTTGCCATAATCACCCTGCATGAAGGAGATAAATGCGTAGTCGAGTTCGGCGGTGGTCCAGTAGTAGTACTTGGCACAGATTCTTGTGGCGAGCATCTGAATCTGATACTCGGTAACGATGTCGAAGACTCCGAGGAAGGTGAAGAGTTCTATCAGTCTGCCTTTGACCCATCCGACGAGTGAACGTAGCCCACCCTGCTTCTGAATGGTGAGCAAGGTGGTGTTGCTTTTGCAGATGGCATCCGAGAAGGAGGAAGGGCGGACGTAGCCGGGCTTATCCCTGATAATCGGAACCGAGGATTCTTGCTGCCTTTGCGGTGAGGTCGATAGCTCGTTGTTGCTCATGATTCTGCCTTTGGATGATTTCGTCATTCCAACACTCGCCATTGAGGTAAGTGAGTGGGTCTTTTCTGTAAACTGGGTCTGGAGTGGATGCAACATAGGCAGGGGTAGCTCTCATACAGGCAACCTTTTCGACTAAGCTAAGTTTATTCCACTTGGCTTCTGCCTTCTTGCGTCCACGTTTCTTTCCGTAGAAATTCCACCAAGTCTCAAAGGTAGGAATCGAGCTGACATTTGCTTTTGTTACCTGCAAATCCACGGTCTCAACCTCGTCCTCTTTCGGGAACATCGGCTTCTCCTTGTAATACCTGCCAGTTGCCATGAATCTTGCGCCTTGCACAAAGGCTTCACGCAAGGCTTCGTTGTCGGGGGCATATCTGTTTGCCTCGGCATAGATTTCCTTTAATGTTTTCATAAGCTTTTTTGTTTTAAGTTATTGTTACACCCATCCCTTGTTTGAGTCAATGTCTCGCTGACAATACTTCATTGCCAGTTCATCATTCTGCTCGGGTAGCATGATGTCTATGCTTAGTGCATAGTCAATGATGTTTCTGATTACGGATGATGCTTCTGCGGTATTGAGCAAGCCCAGTGATTTGAACTTGGGATAGCCGTGCTTGTCGTATTCACCGGTCATGAAGACGTGGGGAGCTACGTTCTTCTGAATCTCGCTGAGAGTCTGGTAGAACGTCTGCCCTATCTTGCCGGATAGATAGGTGATGATGAAGTTGAGATAGGCTTTCTGCTGGTTGGTGGCGATGGGATGGAACTTCTTAATCTCCAAGCTATAGCCTGCTTCCTTTGCCGTTTCTATCTCCTTCAATGCCTCCATGTAGGTAGGCGAATCCTTCAAATTTGCGAATACTGCCATATCTGATTACTTTAGATTGATTTCAAGTCCTTTCTGAGCATAATATACTGGTATGCCAAAGACCTGTTGGAATTTATTTACTGCCTTGGTCGGGTTGAGGTGACGGGCGGAACCATGAATGAGGATGATTTGGTGGGCTGACCGCTCTGCCTTGCAATCCTGCAACCACGAAACGGCATGTTCGAGACTCATGTGGGATAGGCGAACACGATCAGCCTGACTTCGTGGAGTCTTGCCTTCTGCCACTGCCTTGTCTAGGAGTTCATCCGAATAGTTACACTCTGCAAGATAGGTATTGCAACCTTGTATAACGAAATTCAGATTGTAGCAATCCGTGGCAAAGAAGATGGTGCCGATTTCCTTATGACGAATCAGATAGCCGTAATTTGGTGCATCCTCATCATGCTTTACAAAAAAAGGTGTGGCACTAAATTCACCAAAACAATGAGTACACTCGCAACCCAAAGTTCTTACACAATTATGGAAATGCTGCGATACGTTGGCGTTGGAATAAACTACAATTCCAGCTTTGTCATACTCCTTGATATACTTGGCATGGTCTGAATGACGATGAGAACACAAGCATGCCTCTACCTTGCTCGTCTTGTACCCGATAGCTCTCTTCACCTCTTTCAAGGGTATGCCTGCTTCAATCAGCAGGATTTCTCCCGAATCTGATTGAAGGGCATACGAATTGCCTTTCGATGAAGAACCAATGATGATTAGCTTCATTTTCTCTCCTCTTAAACTACAAAACCTCCCAGTCTTCCGCAAATACATCAGATACGGAAGGAACCCAAGAATCTGCTCTGCCATCTGGATTGATGATAAGCATCTGACTGGTGTAGTCAATATGAGAATTCTCACGACTCATCAAGATGTCCTTTGCAGACTGAGGGAGCGACTGCATCTTAGGAATGACGTCACCTTCAATGTGTGAAGGAACCTGCTTCACAATGAACAATCCTTTACCATTCCAACCACTGCGACGGCAAGCTTTGCCCTCTTTCAAAAACTGAATGACATTTCCAAAACCGAAATGTCCGTTTGCTAAATAATCATTATTTCCTGTCATATTACAAATTATTTTATATCCTCACAGAGGATGATTAGTTAATCATTTTTTGGCTTAATACCCCATGCAATACATCCAAATCTAACGTCTGTATCAACATTTGAGCCATCAAATACAATCTCATCTCCTCCAATAGACGTTAGGGTAATGCCGATTGGCAATGAAGGATAGAGATATAGCGGAATTAAACGAAGTCCTATAGTATTCTTCTCGTTGGCAACCATCTTATCAAATTCCTCCTTTGTAAGATGTCCCTTCTCAAATTCAGACTGAATGTGAGAAATTTCTTCTTTAACATCTTCTTCGGATTGCCAACGTCCAAAATGCAAAGCCTTACACTGGCTCTCTGTAAGAGCATTCCAATCAATACCTTTCTTGAACTGTTCTTGAACTTTTTGCCAAGCATCATTGAGACTTTTCTTTTTATATTCTTCATCCCAATGATATACTTGAATGCATGCAATTTGGTTTGCAAGCCATTTCAAGGTATTGTTAACCTTTTCTTCTAATGAAATTTGTTTCATATTATTAATAATATTATGCCCAAAGGCGTTCATGCTAGCTCAATTTACGATGTGATGATGCTGGTGCGGCGGCTGCAGTAGATGCTGAGACTTGGGTGTTGGCTCCTTCTGGCTCCTTAACCTCGCCAGTCTCGGCATCAACCACGATAACCTTCTTATCCTCGGAAAACTCCTCGTCACGCTGCTGAATGGCAGAAGGTCGCTCATCAGCATTGATAACCTGCGCTGCATCAACAGAAAGCTCACCCCATGAGGAAAGAAGCTGACGAAGGACGGTCTTTTCTGCCATGTCCTGAAAACCAGCAAACCATCCTAGACCTCCACCTTCTCCTTCCACGGATTGCTTGATAGCCAGTTCTTTCAATTCCTGCCAAGTAATCTTTGAGAACTTGACGGTTGGAGCGTAGGTCTTGGCAAACTTACATACATCATCAATAGTCATGTACATAATCTTCTCGAAGCCAGACTTCTGCTTGAAATATGCGAAATATCCTACTGGAACATCGGAAAGCTTCTCTCCGCTGATGTCGAGTGAACCAGTCACCTTATCGAAACCTTGGAACTCGCCCTCATAGACGGTTCCCTTGTTGATGTTGATATACTTATTGGTGCGAAGAGCAAGGTTGATATAGCCTTTTGTTCCGATGATAAGGGTTGGTGTAGGGACGAGCTGACCGGTTGCCTTATCTTTGTTCTTGAAGACCACGATGTATGCCTGCCCCAACTGCTTGTTGATAGGCAATCGCAATCCTGCTGCCTTTACCGCCTCGCCCATGAGCGCATTAGGGTTGCACTGCATCAGCTGAGGGTCGGAAGTGAACAACTCCATCAAACTGGTGGTGAAGGCACCTTTGTTGTCCTTCAAAGTGTTCTGCAGCAGGCTTTGGTAATAGCTATTGTTCATTACCGCCTGGAAATTCTTAACCGCCAACGCTTTCTGCGATGGCTGCTTTGCTACTGCTGTTTCTGCCATGATTTATATTTTTGATAAATTCTACTTCATTTACTCCATAACCGTAGGGGCTGGATATTCAAACTTCAACTCATCATCGGTGGTTACTACCATTCTGATCTGCTGACCGCCACGACAAATTGGGTGGTTCACACTCTCGCACTCATCGAGCAGCATTGGCACCTCAATCTCGTTGTACTTGGCGAAGGTGTAGGCAATGTCGATTCCTGCATTCACCTTTGCAGCCGTGTTGAGTCGGCGGTATGGCACACCATCGTGATAGCACTCGCATGTGGCTTCACGCTCGCCTTTGAGATTGGTCTTGAACATAGACCACTTCACGAAACGGAAATGTTCGTTTACTCGGTCTTCGAGAAGCTGACCTGCCTTCTGGTTGTACTCTCTTGCCACATCAAGCTGCTCGTCAAGTTCATCGAGCTGAGTCTGATAGGTCAACTTATCCTCATTAATCTCTGCGATGCGAGCGGTGATGCGGTCGAAGGCTTCCTTTTTGCCAAGTAATTCGAGTACCTCGTTGTGTCGGATTCCGATAGGCTCACGCTCCTTTTCGAGTTCAGCGAGCATCTTGGCGGTCTCTTCCGAACTGGTCTCGGATGGCTTGTCGAGTTCAGCCTGCAAGTCGGCAAGTTCCTTCACTACCTGCTGATACTCTTCCTTCTCGGCAAGAATCTGCTCGTAGGTCTTCGGCTTGTCGGCATCAACCTCCAGCTTTTTGTACTCGGCTTCCTTCAACTGCTTCTGCGCTGCCGTCATGTTGTTGATGTTGTCCTGCATGTACTTGTCGGCATCTTCGAGAATCTTCTTCAAGTTGGTGTATGTTTCCTGCAACTTGTCAAAGTCTTCATCAAGCTTCTTCAATGTGTTAGCCTTGCGGTTGTTGAAGTTCTGCTCAGATTCCTTCTTGATGCGCTCCACGTCTTCGGCAGGAAGCGGCTGACCGCAATGTGGGCAGATACCATCATCGGCATTCCACTCCCAAGTGCTGGCATTCGCTTCATCCGTCTTCTGATTGATTTCGTTTGCCTGCTTCTCGCACTCCTCCTTCTGCTTTCCGGCATGAATCTTTGTGTCGTTGAGACCCTTCATTTCTGCCTTCAAATCATCTACAAGACGCTGAGCGACCATTACGGCTGTATTGGCGTTAATAACATCGCTCTGATGCTTGGTTGTAAGGTCTGTGAAGAGGCTTAATGCACCCTGCTCCATGTTACGCTTGCGCTTCTCGGCAAAGTCTATCTGCTTGCGGATGGCATCAAGGCGCACCTTGTCGGCTCCGCCAGTGCGAATCTCCTGAATCTTATTGGCGAGTTCCACAAGTTTCTCGTTGAGCTGAGCCTTCTCGGTAGCCAAGGCTTCCCAATCCTGCGCTTCGGGCAGCGACTTATTCAACTCTTCAAGGCGGATAGGCACGGAATCGAGCTGATCCTGCACTTCCTTGCGAGAGTACTTGAGGTGATGAACGTACTTGTCGATGCCCTGCTGCTTAAGGGCTTCGACCACGAAATCAAACTTCTCGTCGCCCTGCGTAATATCATCGGTGGTGATATTGCCGACGAGTGCCTGCAACTTGTTACGCTGCTCCTGCCAAGGGCGGCAAACGAAATCTCGGGTTGACGAGCAGAGACGGAAAACGTCTTCTGGACAGATGGAATCCACTACGTCCTTGAAATCGCTTGCGGTGGAAATCTCGCCATTCACGAAGTACTTGAAGGTGTTTCTGCATTCTTCGCCCTTCCACGAATCTGTCAGCGTGCGCTTCAAGATGATTACTTGATTTGAAGCCCCTTCACTGTCAGTGCAGTGGACTCTAACCGTAAGCTCCACCTCATGAGGAATCTCCTTGATGATGTTGTGGTCTTTATCGAACGTCTTGATGTCGAGCGAATTGCCGTTGATGTCCTTTCCGAAGAGAGTGTAGAGGATGGCATTTGCGATGGTGCTCTTGCCTAGTCCGTTCTTTCCCTTGATGATGGTGAGTTCGTCACCAAACTCGTACTCAGCATTGCGAATGCCGCAAAAATTGAGAAGTCTAAGCTTCTTGTACTGAATCTGCTTCATTGTCGTTATCGTTATTTTGTTCTTGTTTACCTTTTCCTCTCAGCTCCATATCGTATGCTTCGAAAGCGCATGCGGCTGCGTAGGTGAACGCATTGCTATGGCGCATGGCGTGAAGGAGAAGCTGCTGCAGGTCTGCATCTGATGCGTGGATGAAGGAGAAGCCTTGCTTTGTGTTGGCATCACCCATGATGATGATGCAGCGGAAATGCTTTCCTTGCTCTCCTGCCTTGTCAACGTCCTCAGTAACTTTTCTGATTTTGTTGAAATAATTCTGTCTGATATTCTTTTTGCTCATGATTGTGCTTTAAAAACCTGCCCACACTCGGGTTACCCAAGAAATGGGCAGGGAAAAATGAAAACAGTTAAATAGCCTTATCCTTGTCTGTCGAGCCTAGACCTTCCCTTGTGCCGTTTACTGGTCCTTCAACCAGATTGATGCTTGGGACGTATGTGAAGGCTCCTTGACAAATGCGGTCTCCGGAAGCAAGATAGAACTTAAATCCAATCAGTCGCAAAAGGCGATGCTTCCACTTGAAACTGCCACTCTTGACTATTGCCTTTACATCTTTGCCGTAGCCGCAATCAATCAAGCCGACAAGAGAATCACAATTCTCTCTTACCTTACCCATAAATCCACCTCGTAACCAAGAAGGGAAATCTACATTCAGTATCATTCCCTTGCCTGACTGACCGCTGCGTGGCAGGATCTGAAGCTTCATGTTAGGCGGAAGCTGTATTCTGAAACCAAGTGAAATATAGCAACGTTGATTTGGAGAAATCTCCGTTCTCTCTTTCACAAACAAATCGTAGGCTGCATCGTTCTCATGTGCCTTCTTTGGCAGGCATCCGATAACCGCATCTACGTTAATCTTTGTACCGAATTTACTACTCATTATATATTATATTGTTAAATGTTTCTCTCCGAGAAGCTTATTTACTTCTTTCTGATAGAAATCTATCATGGCTTGATACTCGAAAAGGCTCCAGTTCTTGGTTTCTTGCCTTGCCCGAACCTCTATCAAGTCAACTCTTTGTTCGCCAATCTGCTTGATAAGCGCACGGCGATACATCTGAATATTGCCTTGGTTGAAGATATTGCAGGCTACACATTGCGGTCGGCAGTTATCTTCGCTGAATCGGGTGGACATATATCGCCTTGACATGTAATGACCGCATTGAATCTCCTTCCAAGGGAAAACCTTGCCGCAACTGATACAGCGGCAATTACCTCTATCGTCTGAGTATTTCAGCCGGATATATTTGGAAAAGATGGCATCAAGTTTGTCTCTCAGCTTGCTTTTACTGAGTCCAGCCTTTGCCTTTTTCTTTTCCTGTTCCTTCTTTGCCTTATCCCATGGAGTTCTCTTGATTGGAGTTCTCTTTAGGGATTTATATCTCTTCATCATAAAGTTTCGTATTTAAAGTTTCGTACTCGCCTTCCTCTCGTCCAAGGTCTGCTGTCAGATTCTTGATTCGGGAGTTCAGCATATTTATCTTGCGTATTTTTCGCTCGAATATCTCAAGGGGACACCAAGCGTTACGCTCTAATTGTCTGTATATATCGTTCACTCGCTCTTGGTACGACCGAGTTGAGAATAATCTAAGCATACGCTAATTGTTTTTGAAGTTTAAGATAAACCTGCCTATCCTCACGGACGAGCAGGGCTTTGCTTATTTAATACACTAACTCTTACGAACAATCAATCGTTGCCGCTGCAACATACTCGTTATTTAAAATATAAAAAATAATTTTGTCCACCATCTAGGAGTCGAACCTATCTTCCCGATTTGATAAGAATAGTTAAGGATTTACACATCTGTTTCCTTTCGGGCGTGCTTCCGTTACACCATAGGCGGATGAAGCGGCATCGTGCGCTACCACGAATTTGAGAGCCATGCTCACCGCTGTTGGGATGCAGCATTATTGCAATTATGGCTAATCACATTCAACTGTCTTTAAATACAAAAAAGTGCGCCTGCACCCCTATTTTTAGAACGAATTTTCTCGGCTTTACTTTTCCAATATGTCAAAGAACTTATGCCTACCTACTGGCAATGACCTTGTTACGGTTGCTATATATAATAATAACAATATCACGCAACGAATGAGGCACCCAGTGGACTCGAACCACCGACCTCTGCAAACCTCCTTGCAGCACTCTACCTACTGAGCTAAGATGCCATGTACACTCCTATCCTCACGAACCGGAGTGCTCGATAACATAAATGCTAAACTTTGTTTTTTAAAACTTAACGTCTATGAATCATATAACCTAAAAACATATTATAAAACTAAGAACCTAACTTCTTTCTAAGAACCTCCACCCTACTCACGCAGGGTGAAGGCTAAACGCTTTAACAACTTTTGAAAAACAAAATTTATCTAAAAGCCCAACGGCTTATAACTTTACTCTTCTACAAGTTCGGGGTACTTCTTGACGAGGATTCCACCATACTTGTTGCAGGCAACGTTTCTTATGTCAACTGCCAAATCGCTATTGGTTCTAAATGTTATTGCATTGTAAACTGCCGCATTGCAGCAGCCGACCGACTTAGCGATTTTACCGATTTTTGATTTTCTTATCAAAATTTTCGGTTTAAATATTACTTTATCCATACTTTTTTATTATCTTTGCACACGTAAAACATTAAATGATGGAGAAACGTATAAACGTTGTCCGAATCACGGGTGCAAAGATACGTCTTTTTGGAGAAATATCCAAGGACTTGTATATTTATTTATATTTACTTAAAGAATATTTAAACATTTAAACATTAATACATTATGAAGGATATTGTTGGAAGAGTAAATGAGCTTAGGAACTATAACAATCTGAGTGGCAGGGCTTTTGCAGCCAAGATAGGGATGAAATACACTACGGTAAACAACTATCTCAACGGCACAAAAGACCCTACTCTAGACTTTATCATGCACATAAAATCCACGTTTATGGATGTTTCGTATGACTGGCTGCTGAATGGTGTAGGTTCGATGTTCAAGGAAGATAAGCCAACTGACGAGGCTATCTTGAAGGAGTTGGCAGACATGAAGGTCAAGCTGCTCGTACAAGAAGGCATCACGAAGGAGTTGCGTGATATGCTCCTGGAGAAGAACAACGGCAAGATTGCCGAAGAGCGCAAGAGCCTTGTAGGGTGATACTATAGACACGAAAAAAAGCAGGGCACTAGGCTCTGCTTTTTTGGCTTATTGTTACATTTTACCTTCGAGCGCATCGAATGCTGACTGAACATCCTTGCTCAGCGTTCGTGCGTATCTTGTAGTCTGACGCAAGCTTGTATGACCTAGAACCCTAGCCACAATATTGATAGGCATCCCCTTAGACAAGAAGAGGGTGGCGGCAGTAGCTCTACCCATGTGGGTATGAAGGCGGTCGACCCCGACCATCTGACCGATAACCTTCAAGTAGTCATTGTACTTCTGATTGGAAATCTTAGGCAATTTGAAATCGTACTTCTCCAACAAGTCAACAGCAGGCGTAAGGAGTTGGAAAACAAAATCCGTATCGGTTTTTGTTCTCTTGGCATGATAGAACATCTTGCCGCCTATCTCCTCGCAGTTGGCATAATCAAAAGACGTAAGATCAGAGTATGCCAGTCCGGTATAACATTGGAAGAGGAATAAATCTCTTGCCTGCTGAATGTGAGGAGTGGCAACATCAAGCTCCTTGATGGCATTGAACTGCTCTTCTGTAATGCAGTCAACAAACTGCTTTTCTCCCTTTCCTATTTGAAAAGGAAGAAACTTATACGGATTCTGCTCCAAGTAGCCATCAATGACCGCATCGTTAATGAAAAGTTTGAGATACTTGTGATAGTCATAGATGGTACACTGAGCCTTTCCCTGTTTGTGAAGAAACTCATCCATCGCTCTAATCTTAGAAACATTGCAGTCTTGGAACGACTTGACCTTACCCCACGACTTCAAGAAGCCGATAAAAACATCATAACGCTTCTTGGTATGCTCGCACACTTTGCGCTCATTTCTTCGCTTCTCGCAATACTCGATGAAGGAAACGCACTCCTCATCTTTGCCCTTCATCATGGAGATAGCGGCATCAAGTTCGCAAGTCCCCTTCTTGACTAACTTCTCGATAATGTCGCACGCTCTGCTTCTGTAAGCTTCAAGCAAGGCATTCAGTTCGTCAGAGTCCTTACGCTTGATAATCTTCTTCGTGTTGTCAGACCACTGATTTGGCGTAACCTTGATACCAGTAGAGAAATACTTACGCTGCCCCTTGTAACTGAAGCATAATTCCACTGAAACCTCCTTCTGTGAGGTTCCTCTCTTCAAGCGATTGTGAATAACACTTAAATTTATTCCAGCCATTTTGATAACATAAATTTACGGGGCTGATAACATATTGATAACATACCCCAAATTACACAAACATATCTTAAATAGCCTAATGGTTTGGTTTCTAGATAGTTACCTTATTTGTTAACGTAAACCAGTCAACGAATACTATTCGTAATCTGTCTTTTATGAAAGGTAACTCCCAAAAACAAAATACGGATATAACTGCCTATGAATAAGCTAGTTATATCCGTATTACTTTCAGATAAACTCTGTTCTTTTTCGTTGTTTTTTAACGTTCTAGTGATTCCGTTGGGGTTCGAACCCAAGACCCACAGCTTAGAAGGCTGTTATACGGAACACAAATAAAATGCCTAAACAATAGCAACTTAAGCTATAGGCGAATAATCATTTTGCGGCAATTTTGCGACATTTTTTGCAAGCCTACTCCACAGAACATACAAATATACTTTACATTATCATTTCCTTTTCTGCTGATATTCCACAACTAAGAGCTGCTTCACATCTGCTAAATCCAACTCTAAATCACGATAGGTAGAATTAAAGGAACGCAATATAAGCTTTCCATTATTCATATCCAAGTCAATGATACGCTTCAACAGAATACCTTCTTTATGAACTATGATATATTCCTTTCCATCTATATGAAGTTCATTGCTCTTGACCATGTAGTCAGGGCAGACTTTACATATAACGATGTCTCCATTCTGATAAGCTCTAGACGAGCCATCATCCATAGAATCACCGCTTACCTCGAATGCTACGTACTTTTCTTTATCTTCCTTCACAATAGGGATTGTTGGGAGCGATGATATATATACATCATCTGCATATCCGCTGAGATAACCTGCATAAGCCATCTGTGGAACAAGAGGAACAAAGCTGACGCTTGAATTGATATTCGATTTGATGTCATCGTTAAACATCTTTCCTTCTCCGGTCTTAAGCCAATTCAGATTTAGCTGAGGGTAAGCCAAAGAGATATTCTTCAAGAAAGTCTCGCTAGGCATATCCGGCAATCTGTTAATTGCACTGGTATAGCTCTTACACTTCCGCAAGAAGAATGTAGTACTAATTCCCATCTCCGTACAGAATGGCGCAATTCTGCTTTTGTAGTTGTTGAATTTTTCAATATTAGCCTCCGGCTGCAACATTTCACCAGCTCCATTAGCTAGCCAATCCATATTAAGATCTGGGAATTTAGAATTTACTCTATAAGATACCCTTGCCGTGAACACACCATTTTTCCCTATGATTGGAAAGTTAGAGGCCACATCGGCTTTGTCGCAAAATTCACGTTTGGTAATTCCTTTATATTTAAGATACTCACGCAGTCTAGTCTTTGCGTTTTCGTTTTCGCTTACCTTTATAGGTGAAGAGATGAACATTTCCCCCATTCCTGTCCTAATATAACTTGGATTTACCTGCGGAAATTTTCTCGTTATAGCTTGCAAGCTTTTGGAAGATACACGATTAGTTATACGGCTTACGAAGCCATGTCCTAAGCCTACGGTATCCTCGAATTTTTCATTTGAAGTGTAACCCAAAGCAGTGATTACAGCCTTCAGCCTTTCGTATGCACTATTCATAACCTAAAATTTAATACGCAGTAAGCGCATGTGTAACTTAATTTATGTAAACATTTAGAGTTTAAAGATAATAAAGGTTAATATAGTATATTAAAACACTAATTTATTTGCATATTTGCGATACTTTTCTTATCTTTGCACTCGTAAACATTAAATATGTTGCAAATATACATAAAAATATCGTAACTTGCAAGAAATTTAATATATTTTTTGTAATATTACATAAAAAGGTGAGACACACCATAAAAACTGTAGAAAGAATATGTCATTAAGCGAGATTAAGCAATTAGTATCAGTCGCATTTCAAGCGGGACGGATGGATGCCCAATTCGAAATGGGCTTGCGTTCCGACAAGATACGCAGAAAGGATGCCGAATGCTATCTTGCATCAAAAGGATTCGAAAAACAGATGATTGACAAATGGGTCAAGAATAGGTTAATGAAAGAATATGTAGGTGATAGTAAAAACTCACCTAGATATTATTCTCTCAAAGAAATCAATGAACTTGTTGTTTCTTGTCAGATAAAGAAAATGATTATTTAAAATATACGACTATGGCAGAGAATAAGGCAGCGAAGCCTGTAGAAGGGCAGAGCGTAGAAATTAAGGATTATGAGTTTCGCCTCCTTGATGCAGATGAGATAGAAGTCCGTGTTGGTCAAGGTGGTAATCAGAAGTCACCGGACTGGTGTTCCTTGTTGCTTTACAAGGACGCAAGATGTGACATGAGACGATTAGATGAGAAGTTCGGCATCTATGGTTGGAAACGTAAACATGAGCTTATCGGTCAGAACCTCTTTTGTACGGTTTCCGTTTATAAAGAAGGCATCGGTTGGATAGATAAGCAAGATGTTGGTACGCCAAGTAACACTGAAGCAGTAAAAGGTCAAGCAAGTGATTCTTTCAAGCGTGCATGCTCTTGTTTAGGTATCGGTCGAGAATTGTATACTGCTCCCAAGAAGATATTCATCAACCTCAACCGAAACACCGAATATTCTCAAAGCGGAAAGTTGAAGACAATTTTCCATGTAGGATATGTAGGTTATACTAACAGATGTATAACAAAACTCATTATTCAAGATGAAAATAACATTGTACGTTGGTATTGTGGCATGACCGAGCAAGAAGTTCTTGAATGGATGAATAAGCAGAAAGAAGTATATGGATGCTCCGAACCAGCTCCAAAGAGTGAGGAGGAAAAAGATGAAAATCTTAATGAGCAAAAACAGTATGCTTATCCACAATTGCAACAGGCTCAGATTTGGGAGGACGTAGATAGAGTTTGGAACGGATTTCCAGACCTTCAGAAGTCCGAAGAGTTTAAACGAAAATGTGCATTACGAAAGATGGAACTCGCACAGAGCAAGAAGGATTTAAAAGCAGTTTATGATGCTTATCCAGAATATCAAAAGAATGCAGAGTTCTTAGCTAAGTTGACACAATTTAAATCAAGATTAGTATGATACAATTGAATAACAGCGGAGTCCTTTATGAGGACTCCACACACCAGTACTTTTATGATGGTCGTGAATTGAGTGGTATTACAGGTATGCTTCATCAGTATGTATTTCCCAATATGTACTCTAACGTAAGCGAAGAGAGATTGAAGAAAGCTGCCGAAAAAGGCACTATTATCCATGAGCAGGTAGAGTTGTTTGCTTCATTGGGTATTGAGCCAGCCTCAGAGAGTGTCAAGGCTTTTGTCGCTTATATCAAGAAGAATGGATATGAGATTATAGGTAGCGAATATGTCCTTCGAATCGGAGAAGACCATGCAAGTGCTATTGACTTGGTGATGCACAAGGATGATGCACCGGACGATGAGGTTGAGATTTGGGATATTAAGGGTACTTATTCCGTTAATAAGGAGTATGTGCGTTGGCAGAACTCGATGTACAAGTTCGGTTTCGAAACATTGAATCCTCATCTGAAGGTTACACGTATATGTTGTATGTGGTTGCGTGATGACGAGAAGCGTGGAACAATCTGTAAACTCATCCCATTAGGCAAGCCAAGACCTGCGAGTGATGTTAAAGAATTGTTCCGATGCGAGAAAGAAGGTCGTTTGTATAGTGATGATACAAAAACACCTTATTATATTATAGATAACGAAATCGCACTCATGGACGTTCAAGAGCGCATTGCCAAATTGCAAGAACAGGAAAAGGAGTTGAAGGCAGCTATCTTTGATGGTATGTCAAATGACAACCTCACATCTTATAAAACTTCAATTTACACTTATTCCTTGAAGTCTGCTTCTGAGAGGGTTACGTTAGACACGAAGGCTTTTGATGCGGATGACGAAGAAGCTTACAACCATCTATTGAAAAAGTATAAAAAGGTAACTAAGGTAAAGCCTAGTTTGACCTTGAAAAGAGTTGGATAATTTATTGTTTTATTAAATATTTTAAGTTATGGCAAATAGTTATAAAGGTAAGATTGTTGCTATCGAAGGCATTCAATCTATTCAGAGACAAGGTAAAGAACCATTTGAAAAGAGACGTTTGATGCTTGATGCAACACGTTTCGATGGTTTGACAGGTGAACGTGGCTACGAAAAGCGCATCATCTTTGAATTCAGTGGTAAGAATGTACATGTTCCGGATGGTTTTAATGTCGGGGATATAGCAGAAGTATTCTTTGACGTTGAGTCATATCAAGGAACGAAGAAGGATGGCACAACAGACTGGTTTACATCTGTTCGTGGCTACAAGATGCAAAGGATTGAAGCACAGAACAATGCGCCACAAGGTGGCATGCAAGCTGCCGCTAATAATCCTTTTCCACCACAAGCTCCAGCCTCAGGTTCAGCACCAATTCCACCAGCGCAGCCGAGTGGCACTAATACATCTGATGCGCCATTTTAAACTTATTATGGTGGAGAATTAATTTTCTCCACCTTTCATTAAAGAAAGATGGTATATAATATGTTGAATCCGGTCGAGCTTGAAAAGTTCGAGGAACGAACCAGGGCTATGATAACCAAAGCCAAGAAACTACAAGGTGATTATTATAATGAGAAGTTCTTTGTTGTTGACCTTAAAGAAAGACAACAATCTAGGACAATCCAGCAGAATGCTTATCTGTGGGTAACAATCACTTACGTAGCTATTGAAGAAGGATATACTAAGGACTATATCGAACAAGAGTTCAAACGTGTAAATAAGGATGTTTTTCTTAGGGAGCGTGAGAATAAACAAGGCAAGACCTTCCAATATTGGAGGCACATACCAGACCTTGACAAAGAAGAAATGTCTTTATGTATAGACCGATGGCTTCATCATTGCTCGATGGAAAGAGGATTATACATACCTACTCCACAAGACCATGCTTATATGGTATGGCAGACGCAGGTGGAGAGGCAAGCAGAATTAAATAAAGAGTTTCTATAGGATGCTTGGTGTCGTAGCTCAGTTGGATAGAGCAAATGTTTCCTAAACATTAGGTCGTGAGTTCAAGCCTCACCGATACCACATTCTCTAACATAAAAATAAAGAATATGAA
>ERZ1023701.253-NODE-253-length-19376-cov-12.223953_pt1 | contig 19376 bp, 11 predicted proteins | sample MGYA00380350_ERZ1023701 | MGnify/ENA primary metagenome ERZ1023701 (study PRJEB33179, sample SAMN07449025) | human gut metagenome | biome: Human-gut; feature: Human associated habitat; material: Faeces | host: Homo sapiens | place: India:Kasaragod | collected... | reverse complement strand
TGTTTATAGAGGTAATAAAAATTCTCTTGAAGGTAAATTGGAGTTTGCTATAAACGATTTCAAAAAGGCTCTATCTCATGCGCATGAAGATGAAACTCAAGTTGTTATGACAAGATTAACTCTTGCAAATTTGTATCGTCAAACAGGTCATACAATGAAGGCTATTGATGAATATAATTTGATTCTTGAATATGATAATTTGCATGGAGATATCTTTTTACAACTTGCAGATATTTATTTGAAAGATGAAGCTTATTCAAGTGCAATAGATGTCTTAAATAGAGCAAAGCAAAAAGGTTTTGATTCTCCAAAAATCAATGAGGCTCTAGCTGCAGTTTATCTAAAAAGTGGCGACCCTGAGCATGCAATTGAATGTACTTCTGATGAACTTTTGAAAATTCAATGTATGCTGGAACTTGGAAAAGTTGAAGAGGCTTATGCAAAATTGAATTCTTTGCCTGAAGAATATAAAAAATCTCCAAGGTATTATACTTTACAGGCTCAATATTGTTATTCTTCAAAGAAATTTGAAGAGGCGCTGGAGCATATTGAAGAGTATAACAAATTGCAACCAAATTCACCTTTGACCTATCAAATGCGAGCTCTTGTTTATGATGAAAACGGAGACGAATACAATTCTCACGTAAACTGGGGTATTTACAATATGTTGAGAGGCAATAAAGATATTGCAGTAAATGAGTTCCTAAACGCAGTTCAATTAAATGACAAAGATACAAATGTCTTGTTTACATTAGCTGATATGTTGACTGAATCCGGAGAGTTAGACCATGCTGCTGAATATTATGCCAAGATTGTAAAAATCGATCCTAGTAATAAGGAAGCTTTACGAAAAATGGCGTCTTATGAAGAAAGCATTGGAGACTACCGTTCTCAAGTTGAATATTTGGAAAAACTTTCTGAGCTTGATCCAAAAGATTTGAATGCTTTGAAAATTTTGGCTAAAGGTTATGAAAGAATTAAAGCTAAAGATTTAGCTATTGATACATATAAAAAGTATTTAGAACGTGTAACAGATCCGGTTGATTATAAGATGGCTAAAGACAGATTGGATAAGCTTGATAATTTAGGCTCAAGCGAAGCTGAGGAATCTGTAGGTTTGATTGACAAAATAATGGGATTTTTTAATAAAGGTTAGTTTACATTAACTTTTATCACATTTTTGTAAAAAGGAGTCTGTAGAGGACTTCTTTTTAGTATAATAAATATGTGACAGTAAAGGGGTAACATGAGTAGATTTATTGGAATTTTAGGTATAGTTGTAATATTTGCTTTAGCTTATGCTTTATCAAATAACAAAAAAGCAATCAATTATAAAACAATCGGTATGGGATTTTTATTACAAGTTTTATTGGCTGTATTTATTTTTAAAATTCCAATCGGTCAAAAGTTATTTATGGCAATCGGATTATTTATCCAAAAGCTGTTAGTTTTTGCAAAGGAAGGTGGAGAATTCGTATTTGGCGGCTTGATGAACTCAAAATTTGCCGAGTTATTTTCAGGTAACGGCGGTTCAGTATTTGCCCTTCAATTGATTGCATCTACAGTGTTTATGATGATTTTGGTTAATATCCTTTACTATTACGGAATTATGCAACGTGTTGTTGCTGTTTTAGGTAAAGGTATGAATAAATTACTTGATGTTAGCGGTGCTGAGGCACTTTCTAATGTTGCAAGTACCTTTGTCGGTCAGATTGTTGCTCAAATTATGATAAAACCCTATTTGCCGAATTTGACTCGTTCAGAGTTGTTGGCATCTATGTCAGGTTCTCTGGCATGTATTTCAGGTTCTATTATGCCAATTTATATTGGCATGGGGATACCTGCTGAATATATATTAGCATCATCTGTTATGGCAGCTCCTGGAGCATTAGTTATTTCAAAAATCGTATATCCCGAAACCGGTGAACCGGAAACAAGTAAAGATTTCAAAATTTCAGTAAGTAAACGTCACAGGCAGCATGTAAATGTCTTTGATGCAATATCTTCTGGTGCGTCAGAGGGTATGAAAGTCGCAATCAATGTTGTTGCCATGATTTTGGCTCTTGTTGCGTTAGTTGCAATGATTGACTGGTTTTTAGGTGGATTTGGTTTGATGATTGTAAAATGCTTAAAATTTATGCATATTAATTCACCAATGTTAATATCAGCTTTTTCATCATTATCGTTGAATGCGATTTTAGGTAAAATTTTCGCATTATTTGCTCTTGTTATGGGCGTCCCATTACATGAGGCAACCGCTGTTGGTGGTTTGATGGGAACAAAGTTAGTCCTTAATGAAATGGTTGCATACATGGATTTGACATCGCCAGCAATGCATTTGTCTGATAAATCTTTCTTAATTGCAAGTTTTGCATTATGCAGTTTTGGTAATTTGGGTTCAATTGCTATATTGTTAGGTGGTATTGGTGAACTTGCTCCGAACCAAAGAAAAAATTTAGCAAGATTAGGTGTTCGAGCTTTGATTTGCGGTACTTTGACATGTTATATGTCAGCTTGTATTGTTGGAATTTTATTCAATTAAAATTTAACAAATTTAACAATTTTTACATTTAGTATTTTTAGGATATAATCGTAGTATGGAGATAGTAAGAGAACTTAGACACATTCCAAATTTATCATTAGCACTTGGATTTTTTGATGGTGTACATTTGGGTCATCAGGCTGTAATATCCAGTGCCGTTGATTTTGCAAAAGAAAACGGATATCAATCTGCAGTTGTAACTTTTCAAGAACATCCGTTTTGTTTTTTTAAAGGAGTATCTCCAAAATATATTTTGACACTTGAAGATAAGTATAAGTATATGGAAGAACTTGGGCTTGATTATATTTTTGAGCTTGATTTTGCTTCTGTTTGCTATATGACGCCATCACAGTATTTGGAAGATGTTTTAATCAGATATTTTCAACCGAAGGCTATATCTACAGGATTTAATCACAAATTTGGGGTAGATAAAACAGGTGATGTAAAGTTCTTATCTGATTGTCAGGACAAATTTGATTATTTATATTTTGCAACTCCACCGTTATCTATCTTTGGTGATGTTATCAGTTCTACAGCAATTCGTCAATTTATCAAGACAGGTGTTGTCGATATGGCAACTTCTATGTTGGGACGTAAATTTTCTGTATCAGGTGCAGTTGTAAAAGGTAAAGAAATTGGCAGGACAATTGGTTATCCGACAGCAAATATAATTTATCCGTTAGATATAGTTGAACCACCTTATGGGGTTTATGATGTTGAGGTAGAATTGCCTGACGGTACAACAAAGCGTGGGCTTGCTAATTTTGGGGTTTCTCCTACAGTTTCCAATGATGGAATTAAGAGCTTAGAAGTCTTTATTATTGATTTTGATGGTGATTTGTACGACAAGGATATTCGAGTAAGCTTTAACAGGATGATTCGCCCTGAAATTAAATTTAATGGCCTTGATGAGTTGAAAACTCAAATTGATTTTGATATTCAATCAATGTTTTAGTTTGTGTTTGATTAGTAAAATAGCAAAAATGGATTGCCGCAGTCGCGCAAATGCACTCCTTCGCAATGACGTTACGTATTTTCAATATCGTCATTGCGAGCGATAGCGAAGCAATCCAGCTTTCTTTTAGATAAATTTTATTTGGGACAGTAGTGGAAACAAGTTCAGGGCGACATGTATGCTTTTTAAAATCAACATTGATAGATTCTGAATAGCAAGAAAATTTGAAAACTCCAAGCAATGAAAATAATTTGCAAATAAAAACAGAGTAAAAGCATTTGCTTTTACTCTGTTCAAATCTTAACTTCTTCTGAAAAACTAGATTTCTAAGTTGTTAGCTAAGATATCCATTTCTTCTGATGATGCGTATGCTGAGTGGCAACCGCAGTCAACATAGATAACTTCACCTGTAGTACCTGCAGATAGGTCAGATGCTAAATATAAGCCAGCTTTTCCAACTTCGTCTAATGCAACATTTCTTTTCATTGGAGAACGAGCAGCTGCAGCTTTTAACATTTTAGAAAATCCGCTAATACCCATTGATGCTAAAGTTTTTACAGGACCTGCTGAAATACAGTTTACTCTAACGCCTTTAGCACCCAAGTCTACAGCTAAGAATCTCATAGCTGATTCTAATGCAGCTTTAGCAACTCCCATTACGTTGTAGCTTGGAACAGAAAGAATTGAACCAAGATATGTCAAAGCGAAAATTGAACCACCTTCGTTCATAATAGGTTCAGCATGGCGACAAATTGTAACTAGTGAATAAGCACTTACACCTAATGCTGTGTTCCAACCGTCAGCAGAAGTTTCAACAAATCTGCCCATTAAATCTTCTTTTTTAGCAAAAGCAACAGCGTGAACAACGAAATCAAGTTTGCCGTAAACTTTTTCGCATTCTTCAAATACAGCTTTTACTTCTTCTTCTTTTGTTACATCACAACTCATGATGATTTTAGCATCCATACTTTCAGCGATTGGACGAACTCTTTTTTCCATTGATTCACCAGCGTATGTGAAAGCGATTTCTGCACCAGCTTCGTGAAGTTGTTTAGCAATACCGTAGGCAATACCGTGAGTGTTAGATACACCAAAGATTACCCCTTTTTTACCTTTCATTAAATCCATATTAAAGTCTCCCTAAACTAAATATTAATCTACTTGTTAATTCTACCAAAAATAAAATTTTAAAGCAAATTGTAACAAGGGTTTTGTACATTGTAAACAATTGTAAACAAAACAAAAAACTCTGAAATCGAGCCTTTTCGAAATTTTTTATATATGTAAGAGAGTTAAATTTTGGAGAGCTTTAAAAAGTGAGCATTAATGGTGTAAACAATAAATTAGATATCCAAAAGCTTTTACAGCAAATGAAAAATGGCAAAGCTGGAAAAGCTGGTTTGTCTTCAAAAGTTCCAGCTCATTTAACAATGAACGGTTCTATTTTTAATGCTCCAAATGCTAACAACATCAACTTAATCAATAACAATAAAAACGGTGTTTCAGCTACAAGAAATAACCAAACTGCAAATAATGTATTGAATGCTAATACAGCTAAATCAGTTTCAGATGTTTCTAAAAACAATTCTTCAAACAAAACAGAACAAGCAAAAGCTAACCAAGAAACTCAAAATTCTGATAATAGAAAAGTAGATATTGGAAATTATGATTTTGATAATTTAGTTTCAGTTCCAGATGGAGAATTGAACTCTTTGAAATCTGAATTGACAGAATTAAAAGATTCTAATTTGCCTAGATTCTTACAAAATAGTGTAGATTCTAAATTAGGTAAAGTTAATAAAGAAATTAGCAAGAGAGCTTCAAATGTAGCCGGTGGCGAAAAGAAAGATGAAGTAAAAAAACAAGAAGATAAAGAAAAAAGCAGTGATGAATCTGTAGCAGATTCAAAAAGCAGTGCAAGTGATTCAAAAGCAGCAACAGCTCAATCTGAGGCTGGTACTCAACAAATGAATCAAGCTCAGTCTAAAATGAAGTCTTTAAATAGCAAAATGAAAAAAGACGACAAAAAATTCAAAAAACAAATGCAAACTGAGCAAAAAGCTATTGACAAGTCTCAAAAACAAATGCAAAAACTTGCAGCTGATATGGAAAAGAAATCAGAAGAAACTGATTCTATCAATGCTCAAATTGAACAACAAAATGCTTTGTTAGCTTCTGATTCTATTTCTGATGATGAAAGAACTGCAATTCAATCAAAAATTCAAACAAGTTCTGCAAAATTGCAAGCAACACAAACTTCAATCGGAAATTCTCAAGTTAAATTGAAAAAAGTTCAAGTTGCAACAAACAAAAGAGTAAGAACTTTGTCAAGAACTTCAAAAGCTTATCAAAAAGCTGCAAAAGCAAACGTTAGCACAGTTCAACAAAACCAAACAGAATCAAGCAAAGTTTTAAAAGTTGCTGAAAAAGCTGACCAAATTGCAGGATACACAGCAATGGCTGGTCAAGCTACTCAATATGTTGGTAAAGGTATGATAGTTACCGGTACTGCTATGGCAGCTTATCCTCCAACAGCATCAGCTGGTGCAGCTTTGATTAAAGCTGGTGGAACTGTTGAAAAAGTTGGTATCACAGTTGAAACAGTTGGTAACTATGGTAAAATGGCTGCGAATATCACAAAAACAGCAGTCTATGCTGCTCAAGGTAATATCGCAGGTGCTTTAACTTCAGCTGGTGCAGCTGTTATGTCAGGTGCTTCTGCAGTTAAAGGTACAAAAGAAATCGCAGGCGGATTCAAGAGTGTAAATCAAGAAGTTGCAAATGCATCAAACAAAGCTGCTACAAAATTACAAGCAAAAGCTGATAAGGCAACAGAAAAAGCAACTAAATTAACTGAAGGCGGAACAAAAGGTGTTGAAGGTGCTACTCAAGGTACTGAAACAAAAGCATTGGATGCAAAAACTCAAGCAAAAGTTGATAAATTGGAAGCAAAGGCTGATAAACTAGAAGCAAAATCAGATAAACTCCAAGCTCAAGCTGATAAATACCAAGGTAAAGTTGATAAAGCTAATGATAAAATTGCAGATAAAGAAATCGCAAAAGCTCAAAAGAAATTGGATTCTGCAAAAGCAAAAGCTCAAAAAGAATTAAATTCTGCAACTACAGATGAAGCTAAAAAAGCTGCTCAAGCAAAACTTAGTAAATTAGATAGTGATTTTGCAGCATTCAAAGCTCAAGGTTCAGCTAAAATTGCAGAAGGTGCTGAAAAAACTTTCGCAAACAAATTAGCAAAAGGTATGTCTGCAGGTTCATTCTTACAATCAGCTGGTTCTCAATTAGGTTCTTTAAACAATACTCAAACAGTTGGAACTACAGCAAGAAAAAGAGTTCAAGTAAGAACTATTCAAAGAAGACAATTCAGATAAAAAGCAAAAAGTCGACGATTTATTCGTCGACTTTTTAGTATATACTTTTATTTGCTAGTAAATTTTGTTGCCAGCATTTCGTTATCGGCTTCCAACATAATATTCAAATATAATAATTGGTTCGCTACCGATTTATCAAGGTTGGTAAATTCTGCACCTGCTCTGTTTGATGTCGCTGATACGACTTTGACATTTGCATTGATGTTAAGGTCTTTGTACTGAATATGTACAGGTAGAATATCGCCAACTTTTAAGTCATTGTTATGTTTTACTGCAATTCCGCCACGCGAAATATCAATTAACTGACTTACTCCGTTATTTGTTCTTTCCATTGAGATTGGTTTTGTAATTTCTTTTACGTTGAATCTCATATATTGACGTTTATCAATTGCTTGTATTGCGTTATCAATATCTTTTCTTTGAATATATGTTTGACTTCCATCAGGATATTTGATGTGGTCATTATCATCATCGGTATCAGTATCTGTATCAGTATCAATATCAGTGTCCAAATCTGTGTCGATATCGGTATCTAAGTCAGTATCTATATCAGTGTCGGTATCCAAGTCCGTATCAATGTCTGTATCAGTATCAAGGTCGGTATCTATGTCAATATCAGTATCAATATCGGTATCAGTGTCGCCTTGCTCATCATCCGGCATTTCAAGTGGAGTAGCATCAACTATGTTGTCATCATCGTCAACATCAGATTTTTCACCGTTGAAAGTGCCATCCCCATCACCTTCGTGGTAGTAGTAATTTCTTTCATGTTCATCACGTCCAATGTCAGTAACATCATCAGGTCTAACCGCATGTCCTGTCGGAATACCATCAGAACCAATAACTTTGCTAGTCGAATCATCTTTTTCTTTAGTAAATCCGTTTTGTCCAAAGTCAACGTGAATACCGTTAGCATAGATTTGGTCAGCCGTAATATCTAATTTACCGTTATCTAAAACCGCATTGTTTACTCTAACTGTAGAATCAGCATACGCATAATAACCATCAACATCCACACCATCCGGACGAATGTTTTTGTTAATATCTAAAGCTTTAAGTGTTACATTGTTAGGTAAAACTTCGTGCATATAATCTTCTTTGTCATAGCCTTTATCTGCAGCCCAACCGTCAGGTCTTTCACCAAAGTAGTCAGCCGGAGTAACAGAAGGGTCTTCAATATGACCAAGATTGTTGATAGTTAATTTTTTACCACGAGTGATAGCAGTGATATCACCTTCCGCTGTAATATTATTTATGTAAGTGTTGCCAGAAAATTCAACATCAATATCGCCTTCTCTCGCAATCATGTTACAAACTTTATTTTCAGTGTATTTGTCGTCTAATCCTTTCATATAGATATTTTGGTTAGCCAAAACATCCATAGAATACCCATCCGCAGCTTTAGTTTGGTTGAAAGTAAGTTTGTTGTCTTTAGCTCCTATATCTCCGTTAGAGATAAGAGAAATTCCCCATCCTTCAACATTAGCTTTTGTAGGGTCAGAAGAAGCGTTAATCATGTTGTAACGTTTACCAGTATTGGTGTCACCGTAATCATCATCAACAGTAAGGATAACTCTGCCATCAGCTTTGATGTTGTCAATGTTCATATCAGAATCAATAGCAGCATAGTTGATGACTAAATCTTCCGGTTTAATAGCATCTTTAGTGCTAGCTGTGGTAGTAGCATTAACTTTTCCTTTGATATTAGCGTTGATAGATTTTGTAAAATCACGAGAACCGTCAGCTTTAGGGCCGATACCAGTACAACCAGAACCATTGCAAGCATTTTGTTGAACCCCAAGTCCAATAGTTCCGTCAGTAACCATCATGTTAAGGTCGTTGTCAGCTTTTAATAAAACTTTTTCAACCCCATAGTTAAGAATGCTACCATTGTTTACAGTGATGTCGATGTTGTTACCAGCGGTTATGTAGTTGTTGTTTTCAGTTTTGTCGCCTATTGTAACGTTACTGTTTTTGTTGTCAATTTTAACATTTTTGCCTGCATTAACAAGCCCTTGAACATTTACCCCACCTTTGCCTGTGTTGGTGATGTTGATGTTGTCTGTAGAATTTACCCTGCCAGTGCTGTTTAAGTTAATTCCACCGTTTGTATTAATTAAATTAACATTGTTTTCTGTACCTGAAATTTTGCCATTGATATCAAAATTTGTACCGTTGTTTGTCATTGTTAATTCTGAATTTTTAGTATCAACAGTGCCATTAACTTTCAATGTACCAGCTTTGTTGGTAATTGTTGTTTCTCCGTTAATCAAATAGAATGGTACAACGGTGTCTGGATCAACCATTTGATTAGCAACATATTTTGTATTGTCGTTAGTAACAGAACCGTCAATATTTAAGCCGCCGTTACCTTCGTTTGTGATATTTAATTTTCCAGAAGTATTAACAGAACCTGTTTGGGAGATATTTAAAGCATCACCCTTATTCAATATATTAGTCGTAGCATCAACATCTTTTGCGTTTACAGTTCCGTTAATGTTCAAGTTCCCATTATTATTAATGATGTTGGTTGTACCTGCAACAGGATGAGCAAATTCATCATCATCTTGCATTGTGCCGTTTTGTTTAACTGTACCATTGATGTTAAATTCTGTACCGTTGTTCGTTAAAGTTACATCTCCGCCATCATTTAAAACTTTTCCATTTTCGTTGATGTCGAAGTTACCTTTGTTGTTAGTCATAACAAGTTGAGGTGAATTTGTTTTGGCATTAGTTGATGAAACAGTGCCGTTTACAATCAAGCCTCCTTCACCATTATTGGTAAATTTAGCATCCTCGTAGTTATAAGTACCATTTACTGTTAATGCCCCAGCTTCGTTTGTGACAGTAGATTTTTCAGAATTTACAATTCCGTTTACTGTTAAACCACCTTTACCTGTGTTCAACATAGCCAAGTTTCCGAGACTGTCAACAGAACCATCTGCAGCAACATTCAAACCGCCAGCTGCATAGTTTGTAATATTTGCCGTTCCATCGTTTGAAACTTTGCCTGAAATATTCAAGGCTGCCATTCTGTCGTTTCTCGTTTTAGCAGAGTCACTGTTACCTGCAACACCGTTTTGAACATTCAATTCGCCTTGGTTATTTACTGTCCCAGAAATATTTAAGCCATTATCACCTGTATTGGTAATAGTGGTTTTACCTTTAGTGTCTATATTACCTGTGATATTTAAACCTGATTTTGTATCAACTTTGTATGTATATTTAATTCCGTTATCATCAAATGTAACTTCTTGACCTTCAGCAGGAACATTAAAAATTTGAGTAGTACCATTATTTCTAACATTACCAGAGATATTCAAATCACCGTTGTTGTTATTAAGTTTAACAAGACCATTTGCGTTTGAAATGTTACCTGCGATATTGATACCATCAGTACCAATGTTTCTAACTTCGATATTGCCTTTACCAAAATTTTTAACTTCACCTGAGATATTAACACCTGCATTTTCGGAAGTTTGATTTGTTGTGATATAAATGTTTCCGTTGCTACTAGCAAATCCGTTTGCAGCATTAAGGTTGTCAGTATTTACAAGTTGATTAAATAACGCGTCGGCTTGGGCATTTTCACCTTTGCCAAATGTTGTCATTTTGCTTTCATTTACACCGGCGATAATTCCGCCACCTTTTCCAACGGTAACTTTGCCACCGCTAAGTGTTACATCATTTGCTGCAATAACTTTACCATTTATTGTAATTGGTTTACCGTTATTAGATTCTGTCAAAGCTGCCATATTAGCTGTTGGATTCTTCTTGTAGTTGTCATAGATTTGAGAACTTGGAGTGTATACCCCTAATGACCCAACGTTAAGCACACCAGATGCGCCAACAACCATTCCGTTAGGAGAAACAAATATAGCTTTTCCATTGTAGAAGTTGCCATCTCTGACTGTGTTTACTAAACCATTAATATTAATTTTATTATCAACTAAGTTTACGAATGTAGAAATATCAGTTGCACCATATTTATAGATAAGGTTTGCAACATCACCTTTATCAAGGTTGAAATCTTTGTATTTTCTGTAACCTATGTCGCTACCATTAATTAATGCACCAGGGGTAATGTTATATACACCGTTATTTCCGTTTACACCGGAAATTTCAGTTGCAACAACAGATAACAACATTGTTTGATGTGATAAGAATAATGTGGTTAGGGCTGCCGCAATTATTCTTTTTGGTTTTCTGCTGCGATTGCTCATTTTGAATCCTTTCATATAACGTTATTAAAAATTATCGATAATTAACTTCCAGAATATTTCTATTCTAGCAAGAGCACACAAGAAAATATCATTTTGTTACGATATTTTAAAGGCATGACTATTCTGTCATACTTGATTAATAACGTCTGTAAATTTTCAAAATTGCTATTAATACATATAATATTAAGTATTGTTACTCAGGAATATTTATAAGTTTGCTACTGCCAAAATTGTATATAACATAGAAAATAACCAATAATGTGCACATTTGGATTACTCCTGAAATACTTGAGCAGTATGTTTTAAATATATACAAAAGTATTCCTGTTGGTATAAAAGTAAACACAATTCTCAAGACTACATTTCTTGGGAAATAGATGTTTAAATTTGGAATTACAAAAATTATACTTTGTAAAAAGTATAAGAAATTAGCTGCAAGTGTTGCTAATCCAGCCCCAACTAATCCCATTTTTGGAATAAGTACAATATTTAATACAACTCCAATAATGCCTGAGATTAATTTGATAATAAATTCAATATGAGTTTTGTTCGCAAGGTGATATTGCAATGTCGTATAATCTGTCATAGCTAGGAAAAATACCCCAAAAGAAAAATATGGAACAAGAGTGCTAGCCTCATACATTTTTGCATTTTGGATAAATAGATGTGTATAGTCTGCGCTATAGCATGAAATTATTGTAACAACAGGCAAAGCGACCAAGATGTAGTAACCTAAAAATCTCGTAATAATAGGTCTGACATCAATTTTCCCTTCATATAAGTTAATAATTCTAGGTATTGCAGCGACTGTAATCATTGCAAATAGTGTCATTAGGATAGGTAAGGTCAATCCATAACCAGCACCAACCAATGCCGCTTTTGAAAAGCCACTGATACCGTTCATAATAAATTTGTTACTTTGGGTTATAATCCAAGCGCTAAGTGAAGTTGCGGCTATAGGAATACCATATTTCATAATTGGTAAAATAAATTTCCACTCAATCTTTTGAAATTTAAAAACCTTTAAAATTTCACTCTGATAGAGCAATAATATATCTATTAGTGATATTGAAACTCCCATACCTAACAGTATAGAGGCAGCTCCAAGATGGAAGAATTTTGCGAAAAATACTGTCAAGAATATCGTTGCAAATTGGTTTAAAATCGTTGTTATTGTGTAGGATATTGGTTTTAATTGTGCTCTTAGTAATTGAGACAATAAAGCTCTGATTGCAACAGGGATAATCAATACCAATACTGAAAGGAAATATTTAAATGGAACATGGAAAAAACTGTATAAGTTGTCCTTAAAAATAAAAGATATTCCAAACATCAACACCATGTTGATTGAAAGAATAGCAACAAGGGTTGTTAGATATTTAGGTAAGTCGTCAACAAGTTGGTGGTGTCTGAAAAATCTCAAACCTGATAATCCTACCCAATCTGAAAAAATGATACAAAGGAATGATAACATTGCAATTGAAATTGTGTATAAGCCGTACTGTTCTTGTGAAAACAAGCTTGTATAAATCGGTACAGTTATCATATTGCCAAACATTCCGCAAAGTTTAGACGGAAAGTATTTTATCATATCTGTAAAAATGCCTTTTATCTCTTTTTCTTCAAGTTCTTTATTTTCTATATATTCCATAATTCCTCTTTATTTTATACAATTTCACCAAATAAATCGTATTCATCTGCGCGCGTAATTTTTACCTCTTCTATATCACCAGGAACGACCGGTTCATTTGATTTTGCATAAACAACTCCATCTATTTCCGGTGCATCATGTTCTGACCTTAATATGACAATTCCGTCATCAGTGTATCCCTCAACGATACATTTTATGGTTGAACCTATATATTTTTCGTTGTTTTCAAGAGAGATTTGTTGTTGTAATTTCATCAACCTATCTCTTCTTTCTCTTTTTACTTTTTCGCTCAAATGCCCTTTTAGCTTGTCAGAGTATGTCCCTTTTTCTCTTGAATATTCAAAAGCTCCCATTCTGTCAAATTTTACATCCTTTACAAATTGATACAAATCCTCAAATTCTTCTTCAGTTTCTCCAGGATAACCTACAATTAGCGAGGTTCTGACAGATACATTAGGGATTCTTTCTCTAATTTTTGCAACGAGTTTTCTATAATCCATAACAGGACGTCTCATGGATTCTAGCACTCTAGGATGAGAGTGCTGCAAAGGTATATCTACGTATTTGACCACTTTATCCAGTTTGGCTATTGCATCAATCAGTTCATCCGTCATCTGAGTTGGATATGCGTACATAATTCTTATCCAAGACAAGTTTTCGATTTTATTAAGTTCTTTTAATAGTTCTGGTAGAGCCTGCTTCCCATATAAATCTATACCGTAAGAAGATGTGTCTTGCGCAATCAATATGATTTCCGTTACACCTTTATTAACAAGTTCATTTGCTTCTTTTACAATATTTTCAATAGGTCTAGAAATATATTTACCTCTAAGTTTTGGAATTATACAGTATCCGCATTGGTAATTACATCCTTCACCGATTTTTAGGTATGAACTCGCTCCAACAGTAATTTGTTGTCTTTCAATGTCTTCTGGGTATATATATTTTGGGTCTTTGTCAATGATACTTTCATATTCTTTCCCTTTAGCGATATCATCAACGATTTTTACAACGTCTTTTAGATTAGATGTTCCAATCATTCCTGCAAGTTCAGGAATCGCGTCTTTTAAGTCTTTATCGTGTTTTTGAGAAAGGCAACCTGTAACGATTACTTTCTTCCCTTCGTCAATCATTTGTAAAATACTTTGTACAGATTCTTTTTCTGCATCGTGAATAAACGAACAAGTGTTTACTATTACAATATCTGCGTCTGTTTCGTCAAGAGTTATCGTATAACCTTTTTTTGCTAACATGCCTAGCATAAGCTCTGCATCTACCAAGTTTTTAGCGCATCCATGATTTATTAGTGATATTTTCATAATTTTCCTTTTTAACAATAGTATCATTAATTGTAAAATTTGTTCTATATATTACAAATTCTTGATTATTTTGTTATAAAATATACCTATGAAAAGTGTTGAATTATTAGCTCCTGCAAAAAATTTAGAAATTGCAATTGCTGCAATAAATAGTGGTGCAGATGCAATTTATATCGGAGCGCAAAGTTTTGGAGCAAGAAAAAATGCCCCAAATCCATTATCAGATATAGAAAAACTTGTGAATTATGCGCATAAATTTTATGTGAAAATACACGTTGTTATTAATACAATTCTTAATGATTCTGAGTTGTCAGAAGCGGTTACTTTAATTAATAAATTATACGACATAGGTGTAGATGCTATTATAGTCCAAGATATGGGGCTAATAGAAATGGCTGCGGAAGGCAAGCTTCCTCCTATTCAGCTCCATGCAAGCACCCAGTGTAATAACAGAACTTTGGAAAAAGCAAAATTTTTTGAAGAAGTTGGAGTCTCTCGTGTAATTTTGGCGCGTGAGTTATCTGTTGATAAAATTTCAGAAATTTGTAACAGTGTTTCTTGTGAAGTTGAGACTTTTATTCATGGTGCGCTATGCGTATCATACAGTGGTCAGTGCTATTTTTCTTATGCTAACGGTGGGCGTTCAGCTAATCGTGGAGAATGTGCGCAACCTTGTAGAAAAAAATATTCTTTAATTGATGCTAATGGAAAAGTTATATTAAAGGATAAGTATTTGCTATCATTGAAAGATTTTAATGCCTCTAAAAGTATCGCTAAACTTATTAATTGCGGTGTAAAATCATTTAAAATAGAAGGTCGTTTGAAGGATATTAATTACGTTAAAAATGTTGTAGCATATTATAACATTTTGATAAACGAGTATGCTAATCGAGTATCTTCAGGTAAAGTATTTTTGGATTTTGAACCAAATGTAGATAAAACATTTAATAGAGGTTACACTGATTATTTTCTAAATGGACGTGGACAATGTTTTAACTTTTTGTCTCCAAAGTCACGAGGAGAAAAGCTTGGCAAGATTAAGCGAATTTTTCATAACTATTTTGAAATTGATGCAAAACTAAACCCTCAAGATGGAATTTGCTATATTTCGGATGGTGAGATGAAGGGTTTTTTAGTGAATAAAGTTGAAGGTAATAAGGTCTATCCAAATAAAATGGAAGGTTTAAAAAGCGGACAGTTATTATATCGCAATTTTGATTCATCTTTTGAAAAAGCTTTGAGTATATCTAAAACGGTTAGAAAAATTAAAGTTGATTTCACTCTGTGCGATAGAAAATTGACTGCAAAAGATGAAGATAACAATGTTGTATTTTTAGATATTCCAAAGGGTGAGACTCCAAATAATTTGGAAAAATTTAAAAGTAACATAACTACACAATTGTCCAAAACCGGTGATAGTGACTTTTATACTGGTAATATTTCGATAAAGGATGAAATTATCCCATTTTTGCCTGTTTCAAGAATTAATGAATTACGCAGACAAATATTAAGTTTGTTAATGGATGAACGCTTAAAAAATTATAAACGAATAGCCCAAAAACATATAAAATATGCGAAATTTCCTGAAGAAAAAATGGATTATAGAGCAAATGTTTATAATAAAAAGGCGATGGAATTTTATCAAAAATGTCAATGTGAAGTAAGCGAAATGGCACTGGAATCTCAGGTTAAAATCCCATCAAATATTGAACTAATGCGTACAAAACATTGTTTGAAATTTGCCTCAGGTATGTGTGGAAAGCCTTGTGGTAAGTTATATTTACAAGATGTTAAAGGTAAAAAATATCCGTTAGGTTTTGATTGTAAAAATTGTGAAATGGTTGTATATAGTCCATAATAAGAAAAGCTCCTAAATTTAGGAGCTTTCTAGTTGTTTTATATCAAAGATTATTTGATAAGTGTTTGCACCTCTTTGAAATTAGGATGTTTTGAAGTCTTTAGCCATTCAAACAGGACGATTTCAGTACAAGAGATTTTTGCTCCATATTGTTTTAATAATTCTAAACCTGTTTTGTATTCGCTTTTGTTACGGCTTGCACAAGCATCTTTTACTACATAAACTTCATATCCTTCATTTATTAGTGCTGCAGCTGTTTGTAATACACAAATGTGTGTCTCAATTCCACCGATAACAATTTGTTTTTTGCCTAAAGCTTGAATTTTTTCAGCAAAATCAGGCTCGAGCATTGCTGAAAAAGATGCCTTTTCAGTAATAAATGTATCTTCAGCTAGTGCTTCTTTTAGCTGAGGTACGGTATTTCCAAGTCCTTTTGGATATTGTTCTGTTACAATTGTTGGAATATTTAAGATATTTGCAGCTTTTGCAATTTTTGTCATATTTTTGGCTGTATCTTCACCATATTTACTAGCTAGAACTAATCTATCTTGTATATCAATGATTACCAGTGCGCTGTCTTCAATATTTAGCATTAATTTTTCCTTTCTTGTTGGCTACTTTGTCTATATTCATCCTTTAATTGTTTTAACAAGCTAGTGAGTAATTTTTCAGTCATTTTGCTTAGTGGAATTTCAAATTTTGAATTTTCTGCACTATCCAGTCCGCTATGTATTATTTCAATTTTGAATTTAGCAAAACCGTTATAATGGATAATCAATTCACTTTGAATATCTTCATTCTGTAGGCAAAAAACACATTCAACATTGTTTGTATATTGGCTTACTGTTGTATTAGTCAATTTTGTTTCAAATTCTTTTTGGGTCCTGAAAAATACAGGGGTAATAACACTGTTCATTTTGTTAGTAAATGCCATTTTGAATAGTTTAAAATCTTTTTTATTAGAGTTGTTGTCATCATCTTCTAACCAAGAGTTTTGAATATCATGATTATTTTCTAAGCATACACTCATTGTATTATTTTGAGTTGCTGAAATTAATCCGTCTTGTGCGTTTTTATCAAGTGTTTCAAATGATTGAATCCCAATTTTTGATAGTCCTGCTCTAATTTTAAAATCATCTCCCATTTTGTCTTGCATTTTGTTTAACAAGGCATTTGTGCCGTCTAAATCAATGTTAGGTAGTATTATATAGAATTTGCCACCTCTTGCCACTGCGACAATGTCGTCCGCTCTTACGCTAGATTTTATGGCATTAGCAAGTCTGTTTGTTGAAATCTTAGTTTTTGTTTTTTCATCAAGTGTCAGGATTGCAAATACACCGTTTTGAATTCTTAAATTATCAGATAAGTCAACAAAAATTTCTTTCAAATATTTATATTGGTACAAATTTGTTTTGCTATCAATTACTCCTTGTTGGTATAAAAATTTTTCGTTGCGTTCTGCTCTTTCTTTTACTGAACGTAATTTGAAACAATTTATGGTTTTGATAAGCATTTCATAGTCTTCAGAATCTGTTAGAATGTAATCATAAATTCCATTATCATAAGCTTTTAAAATCAGCTCAGGGTTTATATCGTTTAATAATAACAATACCTCAGAATCTGGTTTTATTTCTTTTATATTCTTAATTGCTTTAATTGTTGTGTTTTCGTCTTCGGTTTCATGCAAGATAACAACACAATATAAAGAGTTTTCAAGTGTTTTTTTTAAATTTTTAATATTAGTAACTGATATATTGTCATTTTTACGTAACAACACCAATTTTTTTAGAATTGATGTTGCTACTTCTTCATAATCTGTTATTAATAATATATTATTACTGTCAATCATTGATGATTATACCTGTAGGTGTTTTTTGATACACCAAAAACTACCAACTGCACCAAATAGAATACTCATTGAAAACATCACAATTAGTACGATATTTTGAGCATTAGCCGGTGATGGAATCATAAAGAATTTATGCACATTAACAAGTCCGTTTTGGATATAATTCAAAGGAAACATTGCTAATAATGAACCTGTGAAACCATAAAATGCACCTTGCATAATGAATGGAAATCTTATGTACCAGTTACTTACGCCCATTAGTCTCATGATTTCGATTTCTTCTTTTCTTGATTGAATAACCAATTGAATTGTGTTGTTGATAATAGTTATTGTTAATAGTGCCATTATTGCTATTACAATAAGTGTAATAGTTTTTAGAACATGGTTTACTAGTTCGATTTTTGCGGCTAAGTCTTTGGCATAACTCATATCTTCAACTGCTCTGATTTTTTTTATGTTGTCAAACACCGGTTGTAGACTTTCAGGTGAATCTACTTTTACATGAAGTGTATCAGGCAGAGGGTTTTCAATATTTGGCAAACTCATTTCTGTTTTTAATTTGGACCAAGATTCAGTTTTTGGAATTACTGTAATTGTTTCGACATGTTCAATTTGTTGAATTTCTTTTTTTACTTCACTTACTTCCGCATGATTTTTTAAGTATACAGAGATTTCTAGTGCACTTCCTAATTCTTTAGAAAAAGCCGAAATAGATAATGCCGTTCTAAAACAAGCTCCAAATATCATCAAAATTGCAGCCATTGTGGTTATTATAACCACATTAACCCAACCTGTTCTGATGATGTCGCCTAAGGTTTCTTTCCCAAGTCTATATAATATCCTTAACTCACATAGCCAATCTTTGGGTATGTGTTTTTTTACATTTGATTTTAAATTTTTATTCATAAGTACCTGCTTGTATGTCTCTTACTATTTCACCTTGGTCCAAGGTGATAACTCTTTTTCTAAAATAATCAACCATTGCGTTATCGTGTGTTGATACAATAACCGTAATACCTCTTTGGTTAATTTGGTCAAGAATTTGCATAATTTCCATTGAGTTTTTCGGATCAAGGTTTCCTGTAGGCTCATCGGCAATTAATAATGGTGGTCCATTTACGATGGCTCTTGCAATACCTACCCTTTGTTGTTCGCCTCCTGATAATTCAGAAGGTTTTGCGCGCATTTTTTCGTGCAAACCAACAATTTTTAATGCTCCGTTTACTCTTGCATCAATTTCTTTGCTACTAATTCCCATTGTACGGATAACATAAGCTACATTATCGTACACACTTTGGTTTTGTAGCAGTTTGTAATCTTGAAATACAATTCCCATGCATCTTCTTAGGTTGGGAATCTTGTTATTTGCAATATTTGCAATATTTAATCCACCAATAGAAATAACACCACTAGTTGGTTTTTCTTCACTGTAAAGTAATTTCATCAAAGTAGATTTACCTGCACCAGATGCCCCTACAATGAATACAAATTCACCTGAATGGATTTCCAAGCTTACATTCTGTCTCTTAAACACAACTCCGAGCCCACGAGACGCGTAGTAATAGCGTATGCCGTCTTCTGCTTGAAAAAAAA